>Ga0114999_10002834_pt1 | contig 22313 bp, 17 predicted proteins | sample ArcticOcean_MG_C_3_FD_89820 | JGI IMG/M metagenome (GOLD analysis project Ga0114999, IMG submission 89820) | Marine microbial communities from western Arctic Ocean - ArcticOcean_MG_CB8_126 | ecosystem: Environmental > Aquatic > Marine > Oceanic | place: Arctic Ocean: Canada Basin | collected...
TGATCCATCTGCTGTTGCCACACTTATGGTAATTCCGCCTAACTCCACAACCAGTGTAAATACCTCTACGGCCCATATCGGTCCGCCGGCTGCCGCTATCGTCGTACCCGACTCAACGGCGACTGATGCGAGCCATACAGATGGTCCCACGAGAATCGTCTATCTCGACGAAGTTTGGGCGAATGCCTGGCTTTGCCAGAACACGACCGTGGAGTCAACAGACTTGACGGCGGGCGTAACTCAGACCTGTTCAGTGTCGACTCAGATTGTTGGAGAAAACTTGGTTATCACTTCATCTGGAATCCCAAATCACGATTTTGAGTCGACACTTGGCTGCTGTGCGAGTGATCAAAACAGTGTGTGGACCATTCCCCTGGAGCCCGAGCTTTCAAACACCGATCCAGTGATGGCTCCTGATCGAGGGGCTGTGGCATTTACAGTCACTGGGGTCGCTATATACGGACCTGAAGAAGGACCTGGAGGAGATGCCGTTGCCTTGGAGTATGGCTACTACGTAGAGGATAGGCAGGCTGTCGACCTTGGCGTTTGCGGAGGTCACGCCGGCCCCGGTGGGGAGTATCACTATCACTACGATTCAAATTGCATGCACTGGCATGAAGACAGTCAAGATATTGCTGGATACACCTTGGATATAGCCTCTTCAATCCTGTCGAAAGTGATTGGATTTGCGTTTGATGGGTTCCCGATTTACAGCACCTACGAACAGGACCAATCAGGAGACGATATCGAAGTAACTTCGTCCTACCGCTTGAAGTCGGGTGAAAGCGGCTACGGCGGTATCGACGACTACGACTACGTGGAGAATCTCGGTGATCTCGATGAATGCAACGGGCATTTCGGAGCGACGCCAGAGATGCCGCAAGGCACATATCACTATCACTCGACACTCACCAATGGCGAAGGTTATTTGGGTTTCCCGTACTTCCCGCTCTGCTACAAAGGGAATGTAAACGAAGACAACTACCAAACGATAAATCTTGGCAGGCGGGGAGTTCCAGGAGGTCCACCGCCACCACGTCGTTAGTCGCCCTCGCCGTGAAACCGTGTATATGCTCGAATTCGCACGGATACAATGCGTCGATAAACACACACCCAGCAGCGATTTCAATCCAGCGAGAAAGAGCTAAGAACATGCCCAGCGGTTTACCAACAGCAAAGCTCGGCATAACAAACCTCGAAGTGACTAAGCTCGGATTCGGTGCGATGGAAATTCGTGGCGTTCCCAGAGGTCGAGACGTGACCGCTGCTCAGGCCGACACGATCCTTAACGCAGTACTCGACTCAGGCATCAACTACATAGATACATCGATCGATTACGGTCTGAGTGAAGGTTTCATCGGCGATTACATTTCAAACCGACGAGACGAATACTTCCTAGCCTCCAAATGCGGATGCATGGTGAGTGGGCCAACCGTTCCATCGGGTCCACAGCCCCACGTTTACACAAAAGAGAACCTCACTGTGGGCATCGAGCAGAGCCTTCGTCGTATGAAAACCGACTATCTCGACGTGGTGCAGTTTCACGGTAGTCCGACACAAGAGACTCTTGAAGAGAATGGATCCATCGATACCCTTCTAGAATTGAAACAGCAAGGGAAAATCCGCCATATCGGGATGTCCGGAACTCTTCCGAACCTGCCTAAGCAGATCGATATGGCCGTTTTCGACGTGTTGCAAATCCCTTACTCAGCACTCGAGCGCCAACACGAAGATCTGATCTCAAAAGCAGCCGATGCCGATATAGGTAACGTCATCCGTGGTGGAGTCGCTAAGGGTGAGCCCGATAAATCTGGTGTCTCGAAGCCTGCCTCTTGGAAGATTTTTGAAAAAGCCGGACTTGATGAACTCGTCGATGAAGGTGAGAGCAGAACCGACTTCCTCTTAAGGTTCACATTGAGCCACCCCAGCATGCATACGACGATAATCGGAACGCTCAATCCAGATCACGTTAAACAAAACGTGGCAACTGCAAGCAAAGGTGCTCTCGCGAGCGACGTCTACGAAAAGGCGAAAAGCTTGTTGGCGGCAGCTGGAGAAACTTCGGCGTAGTCGACTACAATCCGTCCTCATGTCTAACACACCATTGATACTGTTACCTCCTTCCGAAGGCAAATCGTCGGGGGGGCATGGGCCTTCGATCAATCTTCCATCTCTATCATTCGATCAACTTAATCCGACTCGGGTGTTGATGATGAAGGCGCTCGTTCAGCTTAGTGGTAAGCCTCGGGTGGCTCAAAAGCTATTGGGGGTGAAGGGAAGTGCCCTCGAAAAAGCACGTGCAGATAATGCGGCCGTTTCGAACTCTCCAACGGCTTTAGCGATCGAACGTTACACCGGAGTGATGTACGACTCGATCGACCACGTTTCTCTAGACGATTCAGCGAAAAAAGTATTCGGCGAAAATACCATCATAATGTCGGGACTTTTCGGGGTCCTTCGACCGTTTGATTTTATTCCGTCTTATAAGTTGAAAATGGGTGCAAAGCTTCGACGCAACACGGCTTGCTCGACGATCTGGAAGCCACTTGTTACGAAGGTTTTGGCTGAGATTACTGCAGGCCGAGTGGTTTGGGATTTACTGCCCAGAGAACACTTAGCAGCGTGGGATCCTTCAAAAATTGCGGTTCGGAATCGGTTCACGGTTAAGTTTCTGGAAGCGAATGCTGATGGACAACTTCGGACGGTTAATCACTGGTCGAAATTACTGAAAGGAGCGCTTATTCGCCATCTCGTATCAAACCCCGAACAAGCTGGGTCAACCGAGTTGGTATCTGAACTCCTGGCTAATTTTTCACACCCTGAAGGTTACGAATATCGTCCAGATATCTCATACGAAATCGACGGTGCAACTGAAATTGTCTTCGTAAAAAAACACTAGTAATCAGTGAGTTCAAGTCCCCAACTGCTTGAAGTCTAACGAAAGTGAGATGTCGCCGGCTAAGCTAGGAAACCTCACTTCATCACAAATATCTTCCAAATGACCCGGTTCGCTGGGTTGATTTGTGTCGAGGTCTATCTAACCATTGATGAGTAAAAATGGCACATATAGGCAATTGCGCGTAGAGTCGGCTTTGACGACGCTTTGGGCAGATAATTTGAACCAGAGATATCAAAAAAACTTCATCGCCCAAGATGAACTGAACGAAAAACTCGATGCAGTTTAAGACTTCAAATTTGTTTGCATATTGAGCGAGTGGGCGTTCCAGGCGATGATCGAACCAGTTCAGATTCAGTCTTCGCAAAACCGTTCGCCTTTATCGGTAATTTCAACCTAGAATTAGTGTTCTCCGATTCCGCACCCAAGGAGCGCCCGAAATTAGCAAGCTATTCACCCCCATCGAAATTCGAGGGGAAACTATCCCGAACCGAGTCTTCTATTCGCCAATGTGCGAATACTCCTGTGATGACGACGGGTTACCAACCGACTGGCACATGGTTCACCTAGGCTCGAAGGCTGTCGGCGGGACAGGACTTGTAATGGCGGAGGCAACAGCTGTCACTCCTGCAGGTCGACTTACGCCTAGCTGCTCCGGTATATGGTCGGACGCCCATGTTGATGCTTGGCGACCTATAACTAAATTCATCGCCGAACAGGGCTCCGTCTCAGGTATTCAGATAGCCCATGGTGGTCGAAAAGCTTCTCACACAGAACCTTGGAACACCCCCACGAGACATCTTGGATCAGATGAAAAAGGCTGGCAAATAGTCGGACCTAGCGCGATTGAGTTCGATGGCTCTTTCGGCACCCCTCAAGAATTGACGAACCAGGAAATCGCAGAGATTACTCAGCAGTTCGTCGATGGTGCGCTCTATTCATTAGAGGCAGGATTCAAAGTCGTTGAACTCCACTTCGCTCACGGTTACCTCGCAAGCTCGTTCATGTCTCCTCTTTCGAATCACCGAGAAGATGAATACGGCGGTTCACTAGAAAACCGCTGCCGCTTTGCATTAGAAACGATCACTGAGATTCGCAAAGCCATTCCAGAGTCCGCTCCCCTATTCGTCCGAATATCTTCATCAGAGTTTGTTGAAGGCGGATGGGATATCGAGGATTCAGTTCAGATCGCAAAGTGGATGAAAGACGCCGGAGTCGATCTTGTCGACGCTTCAGCAGGCGGTAATTCAGCCGATCAAGTGCTGAAACTTAGCCCCGGATACCAAGTTCCGTTTGCCGATGCTATTCGGAATCAGGCAGGAATCATGACAGCTGCTGTCGGCTTGATCACTGAAGCGAAACAGGCTGAAGAGATTCTCCAAGCCGGACAGGCAGATGCGGTGTTCATTGGTCGAGAGTTAATGCGAAACCCATACTGGTCTTTGTATGCGCAGGCACAGCTAGACGGCGAATCTGACCGCTGGGCCAAACAATACAAGCCTTCATCATTTGACTTCAAGTACACCGGACCATCAGAGGTCATCTCTACTAGTTCGTAATCGAGCTAGCGGCAAAGGCTCAGCAACCTGACGAAAATAGATCCGACGATCAAATAATCGACGGATCTACAACTTTGCTCCTCGTACTAGTCACCATTAGCGATTGTGAATTTTTAGTAGTCGGGGCTGATTTCCAAGGAATCGCTATCCTCACCACGGTCGAAGTTCGACATCAAAGGAGTCTTCGGAAGTACTAGTGCAGCCTAGATTTTCATCTGACCGCTTGCGCCTTCTTAGGTAGGTCGGCATTGGCAATTGTGACGTCAGTGTAATCGCTGGCTGAGGCGTTCACTAAAGTTACAAGGCTGAGAGCTGTGAGGGCTGAAATAGATACTCGTATGTGACTTTCTTGAACATGTTGGTTTTGTCAGAACCGCGTTTTAGGGTTCCCAATCCTCACCCTCTACGATGAGGGCATCGATTGCCGCTGTTCCTGAACGGTTGATCTTGACTCGAACCTCTAGTTCATCAGCTTGTTCGATTTTAAGACCGCTCCCTTCGGGAACGAAGTACTGTTCGACACCATAATCGACGGTTATCACATCGTTATTTCTAGTAGCAACTTGTCCTTTTATGAAAAGATCGGTTCGGGCAGATGGTTCACCAGTTTGTACATCTAGAGAGTATTCATCGCCATCGATATTCGATAGTGCTACGTACACCGTATCGCCTTCAATGATGTCACCTAATAGTTGAAACTTTTTCGAATCTTGATTGACCTGTGGACTACCGAGAGTACTGATTTCATAACGTAAATTCACGTATTCGCCCTTGAAAAGATCGCGCGGATCAACCGGGACGGTTTGTAATATAGCGGTACGGCCACCAGCGAGAATCGTTTCCCGATAACCTACCAGTCCGAGCAGGAATACGATCTGTATCGCTATTACTAGGATGAAGAGACGTTTAAGTTTAGAACTCAATGTGTGGTCTCCATCATCCCGAATTGGCGTAGTAATCTACGCCTAGCACGCTCCATGCTGTAGCCAACCCCGAGAAGTAGCAGACCTCCAATGATAAACGCCAGTGACGTACCGAGCATGTCGACCGTAAGTTCGATGTAACGGGTTGAAAGATCGATGACGAAGAACACTATTCCGATGTTTACGAATGCTTCACGTTTATTGATTACGCCGAGACCGATAATTCCGAATATCTGAATTACCAATAGCAAGTTGAATAAGATGACGTATGGTGCTGCTGATTCGAACATATGGATTGCCATAAACCAGCCGCCGATGATGGTCAATATGATTATTGCTGGTTCAGCCAATCTGAAAGAAAGTCGTTTTTCAGATCTGCCTAATTTCCAATTGGCCACCATAAGCGAAACTATCGTTATTGCGGATACAACTGCGGCGAGTGCTATATATCCACTGGAAACTTCAAAGTTTTCTAGCGCTGAGTTTCGTTCGTAATCGTTAACAAATCCGGCGAAAGTGAACATGTACGTCACGATTATCGCCAGAAGTGCTCCGCCAACCATATAGGGGGCTGCGAAGAACTTTGTGCTCGCTCTTTGCATGTGTGCAAGACCAACCGAATAGATCGCTGCGCCTACAAACAACAGAATAGAGGTCACTAGTAGTCCGCTCACGGCATCATCGGTTTGCGACGCCGCTTTCCACGAAATACCAACGACGAAAATCCCAACCGCCATAACCGTTATTGCCTTTGATCGGGCGATGTAGGCGAGCGGTAATACGCCAATGAACCACCAAGTCAACAGATCAGGATTATCGGTGGACAGGTGGTAGATTTGAGCCACAAGGAACACATTAGCTCCAAACCAAGCCGCTCCTGCGAACATGATCGCTCCACCTACACGGGGGTAGCCTCGAACAAATTGGAACTGGTAAGCGACCAAGTATGTTGCGGTTTGCCCCACGATGAGAAAGACGAGCTTTGCTATAGCTGGAATGCCCTGCCAGTTGGCTGCGACAAATGAGATTACCCCCGATCCAATTAGGATGGCGCCAAGAGTCGAGAGGACGACTATAAGTCGGCTGAATCTGACCCCGAGTCGGATGGGATCCTCAGGCGCTGCTTCAAAGTTGATAATCGATTCGGATTGTTCATCAGAAATAAGGCCGGATTCACGCCACAGGTTGATCCGGCCTTTTAGCCAGCTCTGACGCGAGTCCGTATGAACAGTTGAGATAATTTCAGATCGTTGCGAGATCTGGTCGTCATTCTGAGCAGAATCGTAATTTGGGGGTTCTGATTTCATACATCCAAACAGTACTGGTACATCATTACGTGATCGCTACCGTCAATTGTTCGTTACGTTCTGAGGCTTGGGGCGTAGTCATGAGATACTTAGCCTTGAAGGGCACTAAGAAACTCTTTACCGCCCGACATGATCCAGCCGTTCAAACTTGTGTAAAAGAATTTGACGCCTTGATTTTTAAATTTACCAACGTTTTTAGCAGATACCGTCGTTCCTGCAGTTCTGCCTGCAGCAATGATCTTTGAGATGGATTCGTCTATCACCTTCTGCACGTCAGGGTGTTCGTCATTGCCGATGTAACCCATGGACTGTGCTAAATCGCTTGGAGCGACGTGGTAGACGTCGATGTGATCAACGGCGAGAATTTCATCAATGTTATTGACTGCCTGAATATCTTCAATCAGAACGATCGACATTGACTGATCATTGGCTTTGACGAGGTAATCAGTTACACCAAACGACTGGCGAGGTTGGTACATACCCCTGCGGCCAATAGGCGCGTATTTAGTAGCCTCAACTACAGCGCGAGCGTCTTCTACTGTGTCAACGTGCGGCACTACGATTCCCATGGCTCCCATATCAAGAGTTCGGTAAATAGTGCTGTAGTCAGTGCTGCCGACTCGAACGATGGGAGTCATTCCCCACAGATCGGCAGCGCGGGACAAATTACCTACATCCTCGAAACTGACGGGACCATGCTCGGCTTCCAACCAAACTGCGTCGACCCCCATCTGTCCGACAAAGTCGACGAGGTACGGTGTATCCACCCCAGCCAAACACGTGACCAATTCGCCAGCCGCAAGTTTCTCTTTCGTCCGGTTCGGTCGCAGTTCTGCCATAGTTATTTTCTCCAATGCTCGTTGGCTGTTGATTATGTTAAAAAGGTTTTACCAGAACTCAGTTTCGGGATTGAATGGCATCGTTACTCATTTGCTGAGGAGATCTGTTCATGTCCGTACTGCCTGATGATCGATGACTAATCCTCAGGGATGGCACCGATCGATAGTGCAAAACTGTCCCAGTACGGCTGCTGATCAATTCGAGCATCAATTACTGTTGTTTTTTCGGATGTCATTGCAGCTGCTAGAGCGGCATCGAATTCTTCGGGTGACTTGGCGATTACACCGTTCAGACCTGCAGCACGCCCAACCGCAGCAAAATCGACCGGGGTGAGATCGAGTCCGAACGCGGGCAACCCCCTCGAGACCTGACGAGATTTCATCGTCCCAAGTGCCCGGTCATTAACGATCACTAGCGGCATTGCCACGTTCATTCTTGCGAATACTTCAAATTCGCCCAACCGCATCAAGGTAGAACCGTCGGCACCAATCCCGATCATCGGAACATCCGGGTTCGCCATTTTGGCACCGAGAGCCGCTGGAATCATCAGCCCCATAGTGCGACCTCCGGATGTGCCGAGAAAACTGCCGAATCGGTCGAATTCCCATAGGTGTTCAAGCATCCGGATGAACGCTCCTGTTTCGGAAATCACAACGCCTTCGGAAGGCAGAGTGTCACGACAACTTGCGACGATATCTTGTATAGCGAATTTCGCAGCGCTGGGTCGCTCAAAATACTTCAATACATTCTGTTTCGCTAGATCAATGTCTTCTACCGACACACCAGAACTGCCACGTTCGGAGAGTGTTCGAAGCGACTCTTTTAGAGAACCATTTACACGTACTTCTGGATTCGGAACCGTGGTGTTGTACTCAGCTCGTGATACGAGCTCAACTGCCGGCATATCAAAGCCCCATGGGGCATGAGTCATTAAAGAATCGGCACCAACCAATATCGCTAAATCACAAAGCTCTTGTAGTTCGCCTTCAACAGTATTTGAGACATAGTTTCCGGTCATCACACCAGCGAAACGCGGATGGGATTCGGGAAACACCCCTCGGGCATCCATGTTGACCTGGACTACGCCACCTATAGCCTCAACAAACTCCAGAAGTTCAGACGTAGCATTGGTTGTCGCTACATCAGCTCCCGCGATTACCATCGGGTGCTTTGCCGAAGAGATCAACTTCCTAGCATTTTCGAGTGCAGCAGTATCGGGAGGAGTCTCGACGTATTCATCTGGAGGAGCGAGAATATCACCACAATCTCCATCGTCGAAATTCGACGGGTAATCGAGAACCACTGGTCCTCGTCGTCCATCTTTAGCGGTTGCAATCGCGTCGCGCAGTATCTTATTGGCCGATAATCGTTCAAGTGTGCCGTACGACTTAGTGATCGATCCGAACATTGCACCATGATCTGTCACTTGGACAAGATCGATCTCCGAATCGGTTGCGCCGGCTTCAAATGCACACACCACGGGCATTCGCTCGAAGAATGCATTCGCTACACCACCTACCATGTTCGCAGCACCGACACCTTTAACACCGATCGTTAGCCCAGCTGTACTGAGTCCCGCTCCATAATATGCAGCAGCGATGGCAGCGGAAGATTCATGCGCAACATGAACGAATTCGACTCCTGCCTTTCTACCAGCCTCCATTGCATCCATCGGAAATCCTGACCCGGGCAAACCAAACACGTGTTTAACACCACGTTGGGCTGCGTCTTGCATAAGTAGATCTGCAAATTTCATCGTCTGTTCTCTGTTGATTAGGTGGCTGCTAAATCGAATGCATAGAAAATCGAAAGCGTATGAATCTTACCAACTGCGATTCAGATCTGGATTCCAAAGACATGCTCTGATCCCAAGATTCGCTAACGTCCCAGGCCGTAAGTTAAATCGTTGTCTCCGGTTCTGTCAGAACTCCACCAGACGGCATGGCCGTGGGAAAATTACCAGGCAGACGAAGTTCTACTATCCAAGCGTTACCCGAGCCTGATTCAAAGCGTTGTAGCAGAACTCGGCGGTCCCTCGTGGTGAGTAGTTGGCTTCGCGTGACTGCTGAACACTCACTTCTGCAAATACTGGAAGATATTCGAGTCCGTTCTCACGCAATGAAGTCAGGAACTCGGTGCAATCGATTCCACCAGCACCAGGCAGGCAGAATTCGATCGATCCATCGGCGTTTTTGATTCCATCCTTGATGTGGACCATCGAGGAGTGCGCTGCGGTTAGATTAACGCTGTGTTTTAGCTCGCTGCCTTCGACAACGAAGTGAGAAATGTCCAGATCGAGTTTCAGATTAGGATGTTTGGTTTGATCCATCATCCACACCGCTTTTTCCGGTGTTTCAAAGTCGGTGCCAGCATGGGCTTCGATCGACACGATGATGTTGTTCTCGTCGGCGACGTCGGCCAACCGCATGAACGCATCTCGTATTTCTTCTTTGCCTGATTCCCATTCGGGTGCTGAATGCCCGGGAGTAGTTGTGATCAAAATCGGTGAATCGTCGAAGTGCATGCGCTGCACCATTTCGAACTTGAGCTTGGCACTTTCTAACATCGCTGCTCGACCAGATTCAGGTGCACAGACATCAAGGAGTGCGAACAGGATCGGGGAGTTGAAACCAAGGTCCTGAGCTAGCTTGCCTAAATCATCCTGCTGCGAAGTCGAAAACACTGTCGGAGCTGTTGGCCAAGCATCGGCAGCGCACACTTCTAACGCCTCGTATCCAACATCCTTGATCAATCGAAGAGCTTCAAATGGATCGACCATTTTTAGGGCGTAGGTTGAATAGCCAAGTTTGAATACCACAAATATTCCTTTTAGGAGAATATCAGACTCTCAATTTCGAAGATGTAATCTTACTCCCCTCGTATACTAAATCACATGAAATACCTGATGCCTCACGCATGAATTTCGTAACTCGTCGAAAGCATTACAGAAACAGCTGGCTGATCCGAACTTGACTGCGTTTACCTCACCTATTTGCGGTCTAATCGTGAGAAATCATTACCAACAACCTTTGGTCTCTCTGATAACGTCGTATCCGATATGCAAGCAATAGTTTTTCACGGTAAAAAAGACCTCCGTTACACAACGGACTACCCGACTCCTACGCCCAAAGCAGGCGAAGTACTCCTAAGGATGACCTACTCATCCATCTGTCAGACCGACATTGAAACCTGGCGACACGGCATGTCTGATGGACAAGGTAAACCCCATATCCAAGGACATGAAGCAGCAGGCGTAGTTGAAGAACTCGGCAAAGGCGTGGAATCTTCCGTAATCAAAATCGGAACACGAATCGCTGTCGAAAATGTACGAACCTGTGGACACTGTTTCTTTTGCCGAAAAGCTACAGCGAAACTCTGCGAAAATGGACGTAATTTCGGATTCTCCGATAACGGTGGACTTGCTGAATACGCCGTCTGGCCAGCCGCCCTCTGTATACCACTACCTGAAAATGTGACCAACGAAGAAGCACCGCTCGCTGAACCGAGCAGCGTCGCGGTGCACGCCGTGTCGCAATCCCAAATTCAAATAGGCGATACAGCTGCCGTTATCGGATGTGGAGTTGTCGGACTTATCACCCTGCAAGTTCTTCAAGCAGCCGGAGCAAATGTCATTGCCATTGATACTCGAGAACAGTCTCTAACAATTGCGAGAAATCTTGGTGCGATAGAAACATTGAACCCTTCTAAAGTCGATCCAGCCAAGCTAATGCCCGACATCACGAACGGAAATGGACCCGATGTGATCGTCGAAACCGCTGGCGCTCCTGGAACAAGTCTGAATGCGGCCCAGTGGGTGAGAAGAGGGGGGCGTGCCATCATCGTCGGACTAAGTCATCAGGAACAATCACTCAGTTTCAGCAGGGCGTTAATTGGCGAGAAAACTGTCATGGGATCTTCCGGTACTAGTACCGGCGCCTATCAGAAAGCTGTCGACCTAATCGCTAACGGTAAAATCGACGTCAAGCCCCTAATTAGTGGCCTTACATCTCTAGACCGAGGCATCGAAGAAGGATTCGAGAGAATGTTGAAATCCGACAAGGATATTTACCGAATTCTAGTTGGCAATGGATGAGCCAGTCACGTCGTATTGTTCTGCCAGAACGCACCAACTACCGCAAAATTTCAGTCAATCTAAATACATGATCTATCCCTGTGGTCAGGTCAGCTGGGTTTATTCGTGACCTCTAAGGTCTGACAGAACCGTCAGGAAGTGTATGGTGTGAGTTAAACGGCTGTGATCTGGGACTGTCGTAACGGTGGCTGGATTGGCTACATCCAAAAATAACGTCTTGGTCAAATTGTCGATTACTTGCGTGCCCGAAACGAACCGATTCAGAGACGCACGATAACCCGAATATTAACTTGCGATTTTAGTTTGTGACTTCTGAAAATATTTCCAAGACGAATCATAAATTGCTATATCTCTTTGAGTAGCTTTCGCGCTCTTTCAACGACTGGCACGTCGACCATCTCGCCGTCCATATCAAATGATCCACGTCCGGCCGCTGATGCTTCACCCCATGCTCCGATAATTCGTTTGGCGTGAGCGATCTCTTCCGGTGACGGTCCGAAACCGTTGACGATAACTTCCACTTGGGCAGGATGGATTGCAAATTTCCCTTTGAACCCAAGTTCTAAAACACCTTCTATATCTTCACGCAAACCGTCCATATCTCGGAAGTTGACGTACGGCGTGTCGAGTGGTGTTACTCCAGCAGCATTTGCCGCCAATGCGATCACTGACCTTGGAAATCGAAGTTCCTCCGACCCGGAGGTACGGCGAATACCGATATCTTTGGTGTAGTCCTCGGCCCCAAACGTGATCGCCGCTATGCGAGAGGAACTGGTCGCTATTTCATATGCGTTTTGTACAGCTGGAGCACTTTCTATCCACAAAACCAGCTTGAGAGATTCAGCGACTAGACCAGCACTTTTCTCAGCGTGTGTGAGCAGACGGTCATATTCCTTGACATCCTTGACTGTATTGATCTTCCCGACGCTAATCATTTCGATACTGTCAGAAACGACGGCTTCGAGATCTTCCGCCGTGAGACCTGTGTCCAGTGCGTTGATACGAACCATCACATGCTGATCGCTATCCTTCAACCGCGGCGTCATTGCGGCGACCATATTTCGGGCCGTCGTTTTCTCTGCTGGAGGAACGGAATCTTCGAGATCGGCAACTACGAAGTCAACTTCGAAGTTGAGTGCCTTCTCAAGCATGTTTTTCCGGTTTCCAGGAACAAATATTGGGGATTTAATCGTTTGCACGTTGGTGCTCTTCTGAATATTTCGCTTGGGAACAGATTCTTTTAGTTTTCGGCTCAGTTTTAGTTTGTCGTGTGGCGATCAGTTTAGGCATCACCAGAGTCGATTCCATGTATTTCATCCAGCCATGGGCTAACCGCTTGCAGGAAGTCTACTGGATTGTCTCTTGGCACCAAATGACCGGCGTTCTCAACGGTAACAAGAGTGCAATTTTGCATAACTTTTTGCATTTCAACAGCCGTTTCCGACATGAACAAATCTGAATTGGCGCCTCTTATGAGCATCGATGCGCAACTAATTGATTTTAAATATGCCCATGCCTGTTCTTGCGGAATTCGTTTACGCGGTCGGTTCGGATCACGCAACGCCTTGTCATACTTCCATGTCCACTTCCCAGCGTTATTCTGCATAACGTTGTTCATTACAGACGAACGAACCTGTTCGAGCGTTCTAGCTGTTGAATAGCCGTGAATACGCTGAACGAATTCTTCGAGCGTGTCGAGCTCATCCTCCATAGTTACGAAACTATTGATCCGGCTTCGTCCCTTAGGATTTCCTACTGGACCGGTATCGATAATTACTAACGCTCGAATGTCCTCAGAATTTTCCGCTGCATACGAGTATGACGTTCCGCCACCCATTGAAAGTCCGATTAAAGTGATAGGAGTTGAGCCCAAATGCTTAATCAATGTCTTCACATCTCGCCGATGATCTTCCGATGAATAAGCGGCGCTTGCAGACCACTCGCTGTCACCATGTCCTCGAGCATCGACACTAACTACGTGATATCTATCAGCCAATGACAGTGCGATTAGATCCCATGAACGGGCAGTCTGAGCGAAGCCGTGAAGCAGCATAACTCTTGGTGAATCAGGCGATCCCCATTCGAAGTAATTCAACGCCAAATCCGAAGTTTGTAGGGTTCGCCGGCTTCTTTTATGTTCGACCGTAAACGGCACCCCTAATGCCCGAGCAGTGTCGTATAAATTCACCATATTTCGAATTGCCAACCCTTCTGTCGCTACGCATCACTGGTGCGATTCTAATTTGTCATATCGATCAGTAAACACAAGCCCCACAACTTTCTAAGCGTGGGGCTTGTATTTCGGAGGACGTTAGTAACCGGTGCTCTAACTTTTACGAGCATTGGTTTTGTCGTTTTAAGAATCCATCGGGAGTTCGATTCCCAGACTCTTCTCTTTAGCTCGTTGATAAACATAGTTCGCCGCTGCAATATCACTGAGAGCAATCCCCTGTGATTCAAGGAGCGTGATTTCTTCATTCGATTGGCGACCTTTTACGTTCCCGACAACCAAATCTGACAATTCATGAATACCGCTCCACATCACACGCCCTCTTTCGATCGGGAACAGTAAATCACCTGCTTCAATCTGGGCGTCTTCTTTACTGTCTACAACAATACGATCCGCCATCTTGATTACATTATCGTCGACTTCCTGTCGGATCCAGTGGTTGCTACCTGCGGCGTTTACGTGTTGTCCCGGTTGTAACCATTCACCAAGCAGGACTGGCGTTCGTGAAGTGGTCATGGTAATTATTATGTCGACGTCTGATACCGCTTCTTGTGCGGTCTCAACAACATTCATTTCGACACCGAGTTCTTCGCTCATTTCCCTGGTCATTTTTTCTGCGAATTCTTTAGCACTGTCAAAGACCTTTACCGATTGGATATCTCGGACCGCACAAATACCTTCAATCTGACCACGCGCCTGAAATCCGGCTCCTATCATACCGACCGTTACCGAATCCTCTCGAGACATGTGCTTGGTTCCGATTCCGCTAACTGCACCGGTACGCATCTGTCCGATTCTTCCACCCTGAAGAGTTGCAAGAAGGTCGCCATAGTTCGCGTCGTATAGCATCGTTATGAAGCGAGTTCCCGTCCGGAAGCTGGTGTAGGTCTTAACCCCAAATACCTCGCTATCAGCCAGGTATCCAGCCATCAGGTGGTGAAACCCTCGTGGCATTCGAATACGGGATCGAGGCCTATTCCATGCCTTGCCCTCACCTACCTGCCTAAATGCGTCTTCGACAGCGTCGACACATTGCGACATCGACATTAGTTCATTTACTTCTTTGTCAGTGAGCAATAGCGGCATTAGTAATCTTCGTCCTCGATAGTTCGATCTAGAAGCACATAAAAACATTGGTGAATATTGCTACTAAATCATTTAGAAAATGAATCTTAGCCACATCAATCACACCTTCGTTGTGCGTCTGGTCACAGACTGACGCTCCAGTAGTCACTTCGCGAGTGAAATCTGTTCATTTTCTAGTCTTAATATGTGAGACTACTCGACTCTGTGCACTCATCCAATTTGAACTCAGCACGCGATTGAAAATACATGCGAAATCCAATGAACGTGAAAATTGGTGATATAGAGGTGATACCAGTCAGTGACGGTGAAGCGCCGCCGGTCGATCCTTCATGGCCATTTCCCAAAGTCGCTTCCGAAGGTTGGAAGCGTCACCCCTATGCACTAGATAGCAATGGTCTCCACAGAAGTAATTTCGGTGGCATTGTTGTACGTATTGGCAATTCAACTGTTTTGGTGGACACCGGGCTAGGACATCATCCTCCGAAACGTTACGGTGCACCACCAGCGGAGCTACCTGCAAGCCTAAAATCGGTTGGTCTTGCACCAAGTGATATCACAATGGTCGTATTTACTCACCTCCACTACGATCACATTGGATGGTCGCTTTCCGAAGATTACAAATTGCCATTCTTTCCGAACGCAGAGTATGTGGCTAGCCAGATTGATTGGGATTATTGGGAGTCGAACAAAGATCCCAGCCGATCCGAACATTCAGATACATTCAAATCTGGATTCGCACCGCTAATGGACCATGGGGTGCTTGAACTTGTCGAGGGTGATAGGCAACTGATTCCCGGCATGAGAACCTTGGCAACCCCAGGCCATACTCCCGGTCACATGTCGTTACTACTCGAATCGAACGGCGAAAACGGAATAATTACGGGAGATATTTTTCATTCAGCCGCGCAATTCGCCGAACCCGAGTGGAGCCACCGAGCCGATGTCGATCCCACAATGGGTATCGAAACCCGTAAAAGATTGTTGGAACGCCTGTTGCCAGGAATGACCATAGCGTCCGGCCATCTCGAGCACAGACACAATATCGGGACAGTGGAAATCATCGAAGGTCGCCGATATTGGCGAGGTTTCGATGGCATTTAGATTTGATTCAACGAACCACTTAGGTTTACGAGTTATTCTGGCTTCAGACCAGTAGAAAACGTACCTTGGCGTCAGTTCAGTTACCGTGGTCATGCAGGTAATGCCTCGTGGCACGTCCGATCAGCTTCATTTTCTACATAAACTGTCGGCATTCGACAGGGTGTGCGCTCAAAAAACTACTTATTGTGGAGAAAACGAGAACCACCGCTTCAACGTGATCAACCATCGAGGTGCCATATGCCGATTAAGTTCGAAAAAAAAGACAACATTGCCTACATAACCATTAACAATCCTAAAAAAGCCAACATCATGGACAAGGAAACGTCCAACCAACTCGATGCGGCGTGGAGGGAGATTTGGGACGATCACGACATGCGCGTGACCATCCTCACTGGTGAAGGCGATAAATATTTTTGCGCTGGTCATAATCTCGCTCCAAATCCAGATGTCACGGAAGAAGAACGTGAATTCTTGACGGCTGAGAGAATATTTTGGCCACAGTCAGGAACCAATAATGGTCAGAAACTGGGCGTACATGGGCTGATGGGCGACCATTTCCCACGCGTCTATAAACCTGTCGTTGCAGCAGTCAACGGTTGGGCTGCAGGTGCAGGGTTCTACACTCTCCTGTCAACCGCCGACATCCGAGTTGCATCGGCGGAAAACGCGCGATTCAAGTTCGCACTGCTATCGAACGGATGGGTCGGAGGCGGTCCTGGTGCGACACTGCTGACAAGGCAAATCAATTACGCCGATGCTATGAAAATCCTGCTAACTGATGAGCCGTTTGGTGCTGAAGAAGCACTGCGCATCGGTCTGATTAATGAAGTGGTCCCACACGCCGATTTGATGTCACGATCGCTTGAAATAGCGGAATCAATTGCTGTGCAACCACCACTTGCCACTCGCATGATGAAAGAACTTGTCATACGATTCGGCAACTTACCCACGGACGAGGCGTGGCGTGTCCAGACGCTAATGAATCAACTACTAACCAGCCTCACCACCGATGGAGAGGAAGGTCGAGCAGCGTTCTTAGAAAAGCGAAAGCCAAACTTCACTGGTGGACTACGGAAAAAGGGTGAGCCGTTCGAAGATCTCACTCCAGAGCAGCGTGAACGAATCGATGAACTCAAACGAACTGGCGGAGCATAATCCGAAAACCTTGCTACGAAATGGTAAGCCTTTGGCACATATCTGTCCAAAGGATAATTTTGAGGATAAACAATGGCAGTCGTTGATTTGAAGCTGGTCCGTAGTCACTTATACGCCGAAGGGCGACAGTTCGGTGACGTCGGTAGATACGAGCAGGTGGATGCATTGCTCACGCAACTAGCAATATGCATTTAAAAAAGCTATTCAGCTGAGGTGAGTTGTGGCGGTCATAGATTTCCAAATAGATAAAAGGTTTTCGTACGCAAACGGACACGAATTTGGCGAGGTAGGTGCTTACGAGCAGATCGATGGCACTCTAACTTTTGGTGTCGTTGCATCGTCAAATGCCAACAAATCCATTGTCGACCTTGATCTGGCACCAACCGATCGAGACGGCAAAGTTATATTCAGTTCAGACTTTTCGATAATCAAGCCGGTGCACCCTGATAGAGGATCACAGGCTTTACTTGTTGAACTTCCAAATCGAGGTCGACGCAGAGTTGTAGAAACCTTGAATAGAAGCAGGTCTGAGGAAAGCGGGAGTCCTGATCCGGGCGACGGTTTTCTGTTTGAACGTGGATTAACAGTAGCCTCGATCGGATGGCAGTGGGATGTGTACCAGAGTGATGTATTGATGGGGTTGAACCCACCGTCAGCTGACTTATCCAGAGAATCGAACGCTGGTCAATCTGTAGTCGAAATCAGACCTAACGAAATGTCAACAACATGGCTGTTAGCCGATCGAGTGCACAAACCTCTCAGGGCCAAAAACATTTCGGATCCTAATGCCACTCTTTATGTGAAGGATTTCGAGGATGGCGAAGAAACCGTCATACCACGCGAGAACTGGAAGTTCGCTCAAGAAACACCCGATGGCGTTATACCTAGTGAAGAACACATATACCTAGATAGTGGCTTCCAACCAGGTAAGTGCTATCAGGTAGTTTACGAGACAAGTGATTCTCCCATTACAGGAAGTGGGCTCATCGCCCTAAGAGATGTGACATCTTTTCTAAAATACGAATCCGAACCATTTTTACCAGATCTTGGCGACTTTAATCATGCTATCGGCTACGGAGTTTCACAGACCGGACGCATGTTAAGGCATTTTATGTACCTGGGCTTAAATGTCGATGAATTAGGAAGAAAAGTCTTCGATGGACTTCTTCCCCACGTGGCTGGAGGCAGAGTGGGTGCCTTCAATCACAGGTTTGCCCAGCCGTCCAATCAATCCTATCCAAGCTTTGGACACCAATTCCCATTCCATGACGAAGAACTGAAAGACCCTTTTACCGAAAGAAGTGACGGCCTACTAAAGAAGCTAGCTGACGGCCATTCAAGACCAAAGGTCATGTACACAAACAGCTCTGCAGAATATTGGCGGGGTGACGGATCATTAATGCACACAGACCCCTCCGGCCTGAACGATATAGAGCATGCGGCAGAATTTGTACGTGTTTACCATTTCGCTGGCACACAACATGGAGCAGGAACTCTTCCCCAATCTAACGAACCGGGAGCAGGAGGCGTATTTCCTCTGTTCGCACCAAATGTAATTGACTACTCCCCTTTGTTAAGGGCTGCCTTTGTCAACTTACAAAAGTGGATCACGGACGGAATAGAACCGCCTGATAGTAAGCATCCAAGAATCGACGATGGAACTGCCGTGGAAAGGGACGACGTACTAAACGTATTCGATCAACTGCCTGAGCAAGTTACACCGGACAGATCAAAGCTTTGGGTCATAAGAGCTATGGATCTGGGTGGAAGATCTGAAAATGGGGTCGGAATATATCCAACGAAAGAATACGAACGGTACGCATGTCTCGTCTCATCTGTGGACGCAGACGGAAACGAGCTCAGCGGAATCCGGCTTCCTGATATCACTCAACCTGTTGGTACCCATTCGGGCTGGAATGTACGTCACCCTAAAACAGGGGCCGCTGATCAGCCTGTACCGATGATTGGCTTTTCAAGGTGGTTCCCGTCAACGGAAACTGAACGATCTGGCTCAGATGACCCGAGACCTTCTATTGAAACCAGATATATTGATCGCGATACATACACTGACCTAGTCACACGAGACGCTCAACAACTTTCAGATGATGGATACATACTGGAAAGCGACATCGACATCGTGGTGAAAAACGCGATTGACCGATACGACGTTGCCATAAACCAATGAACTGAAGCCAGTGGCTTACGTAAGAGCCCCGGCTTTTTCCATACGGTCAATATCCTCGTCGGAATAGCCGAGAATAGAACGCAGCACAAATCTGGTGTCACCACCAAGATCAGGTGGGCGTCCAAAGTTCAAATTAATGTCACCATCCCAATGCCACGGCAAGGCAGGCATGAGTCTGCTTTCGCCATTCCTGTCGTCAAGCATTTTGAAAAAACCGCGTTCATTTAAGTGATGGCTACTCGTGAGTTGTTCACTGGTGAATGACACACTGGCAGGAACACCCGCCTCCTGCAAAATTTCCATCGCTTTTTCGGGTGTAATACTGCAGATCCAAGCATTAATTAATTTTTCTACTACTTCTGACCGTAATCTACGCTCATCTGTATCCAGATCCATAAGAACTGCAGGCGCATCCACTATTTTGGCAAGCGTTCTCCACTGTTCTTGATCGGTTACAGCAATCGCAACCCAAGAATCATCTCCAAGGGCTTTAAAAACTCCATGAGGATAGAAGTTTTCATCTGTATTACCGCTTCTTTCCGATCGATCCCCAGTTAACTGGTATTCGATAAGCGGTCCCGGCATTGTTGCCAGTACAGCCTCGACCATGGAGAAATCGATATGGCTACCTTCGGATGTATTACGGCTAGATCGTAAAGCTGCTACCGCAGCGTGCGCTAATAACATCCCGCAAAGAGGATCTGCCCAGGCCATGCCAATCGACGGCGAGTTTTGCGGATATCCATTCAATCCGGCAAACCCGGTGTATATCTGTAGAAGCGTCCCGTAGGCAGCATAGTGGCGGGTAGGCCCGGATTGTCCTGTACCTGACGCTGAGATCATCACCAGTTTGGGATTTATCTCCTTGAGAACATCCCAACCCAGCCCAAGCCTTCCCATCACCCCAGGAGCAAAGTTTTCTACGATGATGTCGCTTTTGGCCACAAGGGTCTTTATCGCAGCAAGTCCATCCTCAGACTTCAAGTTCAGAGTAATTCCTAATTTGCCCTGTCCTAGTACATCGTGCAGCTGACCTGCCCGGCCGGGATCCGGACGGCTAGAAGTCTCAACCTTTACAACTTCAGCTCCCATAGACGCCAGGTAACGGGTACAGGTCGGTCCTGCTATTACCCAACTAAGATCCGCAACTCTCACACCTTTAAGTGGGAGATTACTGCGAGAGAAATCACCAACAGGTTGATCATTATTTGAGATTGACCGTTCCAGCCAGGAAATGTCAGCATCTGACTCATAGCCCACTTTTTTCTTACTGGTAATCGCGTCTGGATTAGCTTTGCTTATTCTGAACGGCCTGCCTGGAACCTTGATCTCTGACTGCCCTGCAATTTCCATCAGATCAAAATAATCCCGCGCCTCCAGTTGTTCTGAGTCGAGATGTTCCGCAGGGTTCATCATCGGAAAGCAGGGAATGTGGTTCTCCTGCAAAAGATGAAATAGCTCCATCTTAGGATGCTTTGAACTCCACTCAGAAAGAAGGCCAATAATTTCTTTTGCGTTTTCCTGTCGCAGCGTCCGATCAGCAAATTTGGGATCAGAACCCCAATCCGGACTACCCAGTAATTTGAGAAAGTTTTTCCACTGGCGTTCTTCACGCGGAGATATAGCAATGTGCCCATCTGACGCTGGAAGCAGGGTCAGATTCGGACCTTGAACAGACTCAAGCTTTCGGGGTCGTCCTGGTTTACCGAAGGATGCCGCAGAAAGACTGATTATGTCCATGAAGGCGAGAGATTCCTGCATAGAAACGTCTATGACCGCGCCTTGACCGGTCTCCTCTTTCCTGAAGATTCCGAACATAGCTGAACATGCCGCTGCTACACCAGCTATGAATTCCGACTGTTGTCCACTGGCTCTGACCGGCGGAGTAGTTTCAGGGTTTTCTACAGGACCGATAAGGCTTTTAGATAAACCACTTGAATGAAAAATTACAAGATCAGGGCCCAGATATTCAGACATCGGTCCGGTAAGCCCAAATGGAGTTATATAAGTAATCACCAAGTTGGGATTCAAACCCCGCAAAGAATCCGCATCCAATGAAAGTTTTTTCAAATCAGAAGGGTGAAAGCCACTCACAACCAGGTCAGCATCGACCACTAGTCGCTTGAACTCACCCAAACCATCACTGTCTTTGAGATCGAGATCAACAATACGCTTTCCAAGATGCTGTGAAGTGGAGACAGCACCATCAACACCTACGGCCTCGTAAACATTTTGGCCCGCATGCGATGCTGAGCTTTCATCGGCCTGCTGTATTTTTATTACGTCGGCGCCCAGTTCAGCAAAAAGGCGAGCAGATACTGAGCTCGCCAATCGAGAACCGACTTCTAAAACCTTGAAACCTGTGAGTAATTCTTGTTGATTATCTTGCTTGGTCATTTCAGTAAACCGGTGTTCTATTTAGACCTTTATACAAGCCACGTTTTTACCCGGACTAACTTCACGTAGTGGCGGGACGGTGGTAGCACATTCTTCGTCCGCCAAAGGGCACCTTGTTCTAAATACACATCCAGAAGGAGGGTTTGTCGGACTAGGTATATCACCGAAGAGAATAGTACGGTCACGAAGACTTTCTATTTCAGGATCGGGAACAGGAACAGCTGACAGAAGCGCCTTGGTATAAGGATGAAGTGGGTTCTCATAAATGTCCTCCTTCGTTCCTACTTCCATCAACTTACCTAGGTACATCACCGCAACCCTGTCACTCACATGGCGTACAACAGAAAGATCATGGGCAATAAACAGGTACGCCATATTGAACTCTTTTTGAAGTTCATCAAGTAGGTTGACGACCTGAGCCTGTATTGAAACATCAAGCGCAGATACGGGCTCATCAAGAATTATAAGAGCGGGGTCCGCAGCTATAGCCCTAGCTATTCCGAGTCTCTGGCGCTGTCCTCCACTAAATTCGTGTGAATAA
>Ga0114999_10002838_pt1 | contig 22301 bp, 17 predicted proteins | sample ArcticOcean_MG_C_3_FD_89820 | JGI IMG/M metagenome (GOLD analysis project Ga0114999, IMG submission 89820) | Marine microbial communities from western Arctic Ocean - ArcticOcean_MG_CB8_126 | ecosystem: Environmental > Aquatic > Marine > Oceanic | place: Arctic Ocean: Canada Basin | collected...
ACGAAGTGGTTTCCGTCGGTGGCAATCGTTGAGCGTGGCAATGGTCCGAGATCCCCGTCGGGATCGCCGGGAAAGATCAGATTGGGCAATGTGTTGGGAAATCGCTGTGACTCGACCTCTTCTCGAAATGCCGCGACGCGATCTAGACGGTCGACAGCCGGCGGTTGCGATTCGTATCGCAGACCGAGTGTGATCTGCAGACCGCGGACGGGCCTGATCTCGACTTCACCGTAGTAGGCCCATTCCGTCCAGCGGAGATTCAGACTGCGCGGCGTTTGCAAGCGATAGGCGCTCGGTGCGCCGGTCAGTAGGTTCGCCACGCTGTTGCGTGTCCCTTCCGTTGCCGGCGTACCGAAGGTGAAGCTGCCCGCCGGGTTCTCGGTATGGGTGAAGGGCCAGATGCCGCGCTGGTATGAGATGCCTCCCCGCAAGACGACAATACCTTTCCGATAATTCGCGTCCTCACGGAGCTGATACGTTGTTTGCGCTGAATCCTCGCTGAACAGGAACGGTCTGATATGGAGTTGCTCGGCGCCGGCATTGGTCAGCAGCGTGATGTCGGGAATCACTCCCGGATCCGCTCCGAAACTACGGAAGTTGAATCCGAAATCTTCTGCTGTCACGTTGCGATAGTCGAGCAGCCCCTGCCAGCGGTTGATCGCCAGGCGTTGCCCAGCAATGCCGGCGGAGTGCGTGAAGTTCGCCGTCGGAGAATGGGTGAGCGATACCTGCGAGTTGTTTGAAACCTGCCGTCGCCGCTCCGCCACTCCCGGCGCGGTGAGCAGCGTTTCCGATAGCGGGTCTCGGACGGTGTTGCGAAACGTATTGTGGCTCCAGTTGAGCGACCAATTCTGACGTCGGAGGTCGAGCCGTCCGAGCAGCATATCGCCGTTGCTGTCGAGCTTGCTCTGGGTCTGATGCAGGCTCGTGCCAACATTCGCGCGCGGCACGAATGCGTCCAGGTACTTGGTCATCAGGGGTTCAAACACGCCGGCTGGCAATTGGCCGTTCGGGTACGTCTCGAGCGTGTCGGGATCCACCGGCCGGTCGAGTTCGGGAACGGCGGAAAGGTCACCAGCTCGCTCCGCCTCGCTCAGGACTTCGGAAATCTCGAGATGCTTGCGCTCGGTGCCCCAGCCCTCGGCATCGAAGAAAAAGAAGAGCCCCTTATCTCGCCATAGCGGCCCCCCGATCTGCCCCCCGCCCGTCCATCCTTTGAGGGAGTCGGTCGAGCCATCGAACGACTCCAGCGTGTCGTTCACGTCCGGTCTCCAGAAACCGCGCGCTTGACCGTGCCAGTTGTTCCCTCCACTGCGGGTGATCGGCGCAACAATGGCACCGGCGTTGCGGCCGTCGCCGGCCGCGTAGGTATGCGTGATCACGCGAAAACTCTCGACGGCCTCGGGCGCAGGACCGAATGTCGCGGCCTGCGCCCCGGTCAGACGGTTCTGTGAATTGTTCAACGCGCCATCGAGCTGGTAGTTGATCGCCGAGCGGCGCGAGCCATTGGCGGAGACCGCCGCGCCGCGCCCCGAGAACGGGTCAATTTCCAGCGACGCTGTTGGGCTCATGCCCGGGACCATCAACAGTAGCTTGTCGACCGAGGTCCGGCCTTCGCTGCCGATCATGAACGGTAGGCTTTCGATCTGCTCGCGCACCAGCCCGTATTCAAGAGCAATGCCCTCAAGACCGGCCTGTGCCCGGGTTAGCGGTGGCGCCAACAGGTGCAGTTGCACCGATAGTTCAAGTGGGATGCTCGGTAGGACTTCATACGGCCCAAGCCGTTGCGTCGCGTAGCGGTCGAGTGAAAAGGAGACCGAATAGCGGCCCGTGGCGAGGCCTTCAAACGCGAAGGCACCCTGCGAATCGCTGTGGGTAACAACGACCTTGCCCGTCGTGAAATCGATCAACTCGACCTGGGTATCGGGAAGTGGTTCCGTCGCTGTGGCGATGACGTTGCCGCGGATGATGCACGGCTCGGCGGCGCGCGCGACGACTACGAGCAGACACACCAAGACCGCTACGAGACTGACCCGATGGGACATAGCCGTCTACCGCAGTTTAGCGGTATCGGCTCTAATGCGGTGTAGGCGAGTACGGATACGGCTGAGCGCTTCCCCACAGGAAACGTTCGCGTCACCCGCATCTAATAGATGCCGAGGGGTGCTCAGCATCGCGGTGAGATTGGCGTCGAGTTCCAGGGCATCTTCGAGCAACGCCGCCGCCTCGACCTGAAGATCGCCGGATGATGCGTTCTCATCCTTGCCTTTGTACGTCCAGTACTTGCGAGGAAGAACCTCGGACAGCAAATCGTAAATCCTGGCCTGATGCCGACGAACAGCGTTCGCATGCAGTGCCGCCAAGTCAACGAAACGGCTGGAGGAACCGACCTCTGACACCAGGTTCGCCGGAACAACGCCGGTCAGCGTCTTCAACTCGTAGGCGTGGGCAAGCAGACTTGACTGGTTCTCGAATACTTCGTTCATGAAGCGGTCAAGTTCGCCTTCCAGTGCGGAGGCTTCCGTCGATGCGAAGGATCGCCGTGCCGCGTCGCCGTAGTGCTCAAGCAGGGACGTCCGAACGACACCACCTGGAATACCCTGCCCCGTCGGGGCCGATAAAACGGAACCGGCCACATTCGTGGAGGCAGCTCGTAGCCGTAGTTCGATGGGCACTTTGCCGGCTTTGTCGACGGAACGAATCGCGGCGGTAACTTCGCCGCGGACTTGCTCGTTCTCGACCGTACCGGTGAAGATGAGTCCTTCATCCGTCCAAGCAGGAGCGATGTCCTCACGCCATACTTTGGCGCGATGCAAGATCCAGTGGCCTTCGATCACTTCTCTGGCGGCGGCGAGGGTCAGCGGCTGCTTATCAATAGCTGTCGGTTCCACTACCGCGACCGGCGCTTCCATCAGAGGAGCAGCGGTTAGCGGCATCGATGGCGTTCGCAGGGTTTGCAGACCCGCGATCATGGGTGCCCGTAGGGATGGTAGTGCGGTCGCGGTGGGGTTCGCCAGTAGCGCTTGTTCCTTGCCGGCATAGCGATCGAGAACTCTTTGCTCGGCCACCATCGGAGTCGAATCGACGGAGGGGGCGACAACAGGCGTCGCTCCTCTGCGTTCCGTTGCCGGAGGCGCGATCTCGACAGCGGCTACCACTGGGGCCGATGTGATTGGGGCCGTCTGCTGGGCGACTCCTGGTTGTGGAAGTGGATCAAGGGATGGAGGGGTAAGGACAGGAGCTTCGGCGACTGTGACCGGCGCGGCGTCAGAACCGGGCGAGAAGAAGTCCGATTCCATCGCACCGTTGAAAACAGCGAATCCGAGCGCGGCCGCCGCTGCATAGGCCCCGGCCCAACGTACCGGGAAGGTGATGACCGTGGCGGGCTTGCTGCTAATCCGCTGCTCGATGACGTCCCAGGCAGCCGCGTGCTCGACGGCCGTTTCCGACGGAACCGTCGCGCGCAACTCCTGCTCGGCGTCGCCGAGCAACTCCACCAGATTCACCAAGGCGGTCCTGCACGCCTCGCACTCATCTAAGTGCGACGCCCGCTCGAACCCCAACTCGCCTTCACACTGGAGTAGGAGTTCTTCCGTGCTGAGATGTCGAATTCTCACTAACCTCAACTGCTCCAAGCTTCTTCGTGGCTCTAGCTAAATAGCTGACAACCGTCGATATCGCCAGATCCAATACCTCTCCGATCTCTCGGAGTTTCAAACCTTCCGTCCGCAGCCTCAGGCACTCTAGCTCCATCGGACTTAGCCGGTGCCACGGTAACTGCGATACATAAACTTTCGCGTCCGGTGGAGCCGAGGGCGAAACCAACCGCCTCTCCATGCTCATCCACGCTTCGTCATCCAACAGGTCCGGCTTCTTCTTCCGGCCACGGTCAACCAACAGGTTGTGTGCGACACGGAACAACCAAGCACGGGGCTGTAGTATCTCCTCGTCTCGTATTCGCGACTCGTAAAAGCGAACGAACGTCTCCTGAGCAATGTCCTCGGCTTCGGAGGAGTCGTCCATGTGATACCGCAGATAACGGATTAGGCTATCCCGGTGCTCAGCAAAGACCGACTCGGTTTCCCGAACGGCGGACTCATGCTCACCATTCACAACGCACAGCGCCTCTGGTGCTACTGTGCCTGAAATGTACAAGACGTATCAGGCAGGCATTCTTACGGCAGAAAGTTCTTTATTCTCGCCCGGTAGCTCAATCCTTGTCAATTTACCGTTTGGACGAACAGCCCGCAAAACAACGGCTTAGCCCTCAAAGCAAGGCCTCGGCGGTAAGGTTCATAACAAATATTGAGAACTGCGCCGTAAAAAACTTCCGCTCATCCGTCTACTCCTATAGACAAGAGGTGAACCAGAGCGGCTGAGGAATTCCTGAGCCGTCGAAGTGTCCCGAATCACGCTTCATTCTGGCGAATCCTCGGCTCTTCCCACACACGAACCCACCCTGCGCCGGCGGCGAAGATGTTTTCTTCCCGCCGGCGCGGTTCGTTTAGCCTTCTGAGTTTCTCATAGCGATCCCATGGTTCTCCAAGCCCTCACGATCTGGTCAGTTATACTGTTAGGTGGTGAGGCCTTGTTAAGAGGCTGGAACCGTGTTTATTGAAGTTGCAGAGCTTGAGCGTCGAGAGGTCCACTTCGACACGCAGTTCGCTCCCGGCGCGATTATTCTTGCCGATAGCGATTGGCGTCAGGCCGAACAACTGCACGTCACGGGTGTGGCGGAGTTGCTTGACCGGGTGGGCTCCCGCACGATTCGCGTTCGCGGGAGAGTCGAAGGTAAGGCCGATGGTCGTTGCGCACGCTGTCTGGAACCTGTCTCGAAAGCTTTTCGCGAAAACTTCGGCCTGTTCTATTACCCGATGGAGATGATCGCCCGGTCCGAAGAGATTCGGATCGAACGCGACGATACGGATCTGGGGTTCTACGAAGGCCGGGGGGTGGAGTTGGGAGATGTGGTTCGCGAGCAGCTTGTGTTGTGGTTGCCGATGCGAGCTTTGTGCGATGAGAATTGTCCGGGACTCTGTTCGGGTTGTGGCAACAAGCGCGGCTCGGCGGATTGCCGATGCGAAGATACTTTTATTGATCCCCGTTGGGACGCCCTCCGGGATCTACGGTCAAAGTTGAAAACATAGGAACGTCATGCCCAATCCGAAACGACGCCATTCCAAAGCCCGCACTCATAAAAAGCGGGCCCACCACTCCCTGCCGCGCACCACGCATGGCCTCTGCCCCAATTGCGGAGCTCAGAAACTGCCCCACCGCGTTTGCCAAGATTGCGGACAGTATCGTGGCCGCGAAGTTGTTGAGATCACCGAAGAGTAGACTGCGCCGGACCGGCCTGAGTCGGTCCTCTGACCTCCGATCGTGAGTTTGACCGCTTTTTCCCGAGGGTGGCACAATACCAATCACGCTCGGTGCACCTTTTCCGAATCGATAAACGATGATTAAGATTGCCGTCGATGCGATGGGTGGAGATCAGGCCCCCGGAGTAGAGGTGGAGGGGTGTGTTCAAGCTGCCCGCGAGTATGAGGTGGGTGTCGTTCTTGTGGGCCGTGAAGATGTCCTTGGCCCCGAGCTCGCTAAGCATGACACCGCCGGGCTCCCAATCGAGATCGTTCACGCCAGTGAAGTCATCTCGATGTCGGATGTCGCCGGCAAAGCGGTTCGCGCCAAGGATAGCTCGCTTCGCGTCGCCGCACGGCTCGTTCGCGACGGCTTGGCCCACGGACTCGTCTCAGCCGGGAACACGGGCGCGGCGATGGCCATCTCGAAGGTTGTGATGGGCGTCCTGCCGGGAGTTCACCGGCCGGCGATCGCGCAAGTCTTCCCTACTCTCAAAGGCACACTGGCCGTGCTGATCGACGTCGGCGCCAACGTCGATTGCGATGCGGAAATGCTCACTGACTTCGCCGTCATGGGCTCGGCCTACTCGCACATCGTCTGCCATCGCGAGAATCCCCGCGTTGGCGTCCTCTCAATCGGCGAAGAAGAACATAAGGGCAACGAACTCACTCGCGAGGCGATGCCGCTGCTCAAGCAGCTCCCCATCAACTTCATCGGTAACGTCGAGGGCCAGGATCTCTACACCGGACATGCCGACGTGATTGTCTGCGACGGTTTCACCGGTAACGTGGCACTCAAGGTGAGCGAGGGGCTCGTCAACACGATCAAGTCGCTGTTGCGCGAATCACTGGAAGCCAATCTCACTCGCCAACTCGGCTACGCGCTGGCCCGAGGCGCCTTCGAGGATTTCCGCAAACGAGTCGACTACAGCGAGTACGGCGGCGCGCCTCTACTCGGCGTCAAAGGCGGTTGCGTGATCTGTCACGGACGCTCGAATGCCCACGCGATCAAGAACGCCGTCCGCGTTGCCCGCGAGTTCTATGAAGGCGGCGTCAACAAAGAGATCGAGGCCACGCTTGTCAAGGGTCTCGAAGAAGAAGTCCCCGCCGCCGAATCCCTCGGCTAGCTCTGTTATTCGTTAGAAAGCACACAATCATTCCGCGCCACACCCGGGGTACGCTAGAGGTTTCCCTTCGTGATACCCGCCAGCCATCTCCTTAGCGGTTTTCTCGCAGGCCGCGCGCTGCGCTTGGCATCCGGCCTGCCCAGCACCAAGAACCCTTTGCTCGACCCTGTCGTGCTCACCGCCATCGGGTCCAGTGTCTTCCCTGACTGGGACATCATTCCGGGACTTGTGGGTGGAATTCACGTTTCTAACTTCCATCGTGGCCCGACGCACTCGCTGGTCGGCATTCTCTTGCAGGCGCCGCTGATCGCGCTCGGGATTCATTTTGTATGGAGTCGCTATTTCGCCGACACGCCCTCGTTGCGGACTCTATTTTGGGCCGCGCTGGCGGGGCTCGCTACGCATGTTTTCTGGGACTCCCTCAACCCCTGGGGGGTAACTCCGTTCTGGCCCTGGGGTGAGAAGGGTCCGGGCAACCTGATGCACGAAGGCGACCTCTACGTACTTGGGGTGCTGATTCTTAGCTCCATTCTGGTCGCGATGAAGCGCTATCGCTGGGGCTTCGGCTTGGGTCTGGCTTTCGTCCTCAGCTACGGGCTTCTCCAGTTCCAGTGGGGTTCGACAATCCAACAGCGTGCCGAGCGAAAACTGGGCGCCGAACTTGTTCGCACTTTCCCGAACGGGCAGGTAGCTTGCCCCTGGTTGGTACTAGCCCGTCTGGCGGATACCCTCCAGGCGCATTGCGCCTCCACTCCTCTATCCGCCGAAAGGCGACTCGTCCTCGAACAACCGATCATCCAAGATGAGAGGATCGAGGTCACCAACGCGGTCAGCGAAGTCGTACGGTACAAAGACCTGCGCGACTTCCCGTTCGCCGAGTTGCGCCCGCATCCCGATGGTTCCACGACCATCATCTGGCGCGATCTACGGGAAGCGGTTTTCGAAATCGGTGCTGATCAGCCATCCGGCTACTATCTTCACCTGGCCCCCGACGGTCGCGTCCTGAATGGGGAATTGAAGTGGTTCTTGCGGATCTGGTTCTGGTAACAGCGCCAATGCTTTATGATGGCTTCGAGAACCTCACATGAAAAAGAAGCTGCTCGCACTACTCACATTTGCCCTCGTACCTTCGATCATGACCGGCGCGGACATCATGCCGGCCAAAGATCAGGTCGCTTCCTCGATTCTCGCCGCGCCTGAGGACCGCCGGGCCGAGGCAGCTGTGCTGGGTTACAACGCCTCCGGCAAGCTCGTCACGCTGCGTGAGGGTTCAAATGATTTGGTTTGTCTTGCCGACGATCCGAAGAAAGAGAAACTGAGCATCGCCTGTTATCACAAGGAGCTTGAGCCCTACATGGCGCGTGGCCGTGAGCTGATTGCCCAGGGCATCAAGGGGAAAGAGCGCAACGCGATTCGCTGGAAAGAGATCGCGGACGGTAAGCTGAACATGCCCCGCGAGGCGCGCACACTCTACGTCCTTACGGGAAGCGGTTTCGATGCCACCGCCGGTGAAGTCAAGGATTCCTACCTTCGCTGGGTGATCTACAAACCGTACGCGACGCCGGAGTCTACTGGGCTTTCAGTGAGCCCCTCGCCCGGAGCCCCCTGGCTCATGTTCTCTGGCACCGCCGGCGCGCACGTTATGATTAGCCCGCCGAAACCCAAGAAGTAATAATCGTCGGGTGCTACGCCTTGGTTGACGCCAGGGCACGCAGCGATTCGGAATAGGGCGCTTTGGCGACCCCGTGCTCGGTGATAATCGCTGTCACGTAGCGGTTTGGCGTCACGTCGAACGCCGGATGCATTGCCGTGGTTTCGGGCGGAGCAATGGGCACGCCTTGTAGCTGCGTCACTTCGGCGGGATCGCGTTCTTCGATGGGAATCTCTTTGCCCGAAGCGAGCGATAGATCGAGCGTCGAGATCGGTGCGGCGACGTAGAAGGGAATACCGTTCTCCTTCGCCAGCACCGCGACGGAGTACGTCCCGATCTTGTTCGCGACATCGCCGTTGCCCGCGATGCGGTCGGCCCCGACAACGACGGCCCCGACCTTGCCGCTGTGGAGCAGATGCCCCGCCATATTGTCAGTGAGCAGCGTGACCGGAATGTTGTCCTGTTGCAGCTCCCAAACCGTTAGGCGCGCGCCTTGGAGGAACGGGCGGGTTTCGTTCGCGAATACGGCGACCGAATTTCCGCTCTCGACCGCCGCCCGGATCACACCCAGTGCCGTGCCGTAACCGCCTGTCGCAAGAGCACCGGCATTGCAATGCGTCATCACCTGGGCGTCGGCCGGAAGTAGCGCCGCGCCGTGACGTCCTATCGACTGGTTGATGGCGATGTCTTCAGCGAGGACGCGCTCCGCCTCCGCGGCCAACTCCACGCGGATCGCATCGACGTTGGTTCCCGAGGCGCGCAGTTCGCTGTAGCGCTTCTTCATGCGCTTGATGGCCCAGAACAGATTCACCGCGGTCGGCCGCGTTGCACCGAGCACGGTGCAAATTTCCTCCATCTCGGCGTCAAGGTTCTCGGCACTGGCTTGCTGGACACCGATCGCAACGCCCATCGCGGCTGCAACGCCGATCGCCGGCGCCCCCCGGATCACCATCCCGCGAATCGCGTCGGCGACTTCACGGTAGTTCTTGCAGGTGACGTAGGTTTCCTCGGCGGGCAGCCGTGTCTGGTCAATCATCACGACGCCAGCCGGCGTCCATTCAATCGTTTTCACCATGAGAAAGCGGATTATCCTTCGGTTAGAGCTTTTCGAGTTGATCCCCCGCCAAGTAGACGGCGGCGAAGAGAGTGGCATTGTAGCTGGCGTGGACGAGAGTGGAAGGCAGGATCGAGCCAGTTCGCGCGCGCAGCGTACCGAAGACGGCTCCGACACCCAGAAGCATCAGCAGGTTCTGCCAACGCCAGCCGTACTGCATGCCGTGAACCAGCGAGAAAATCGCACTCGTCGCGAAGACCGCGAACACCAAGCCCAGCGATCGCTCGAAAACCGGGAACATGAATCCCCGGAAGAACATCTCTTCCACCAATGGGGCGACGAGTACGCCGAACAACGCTAGCAGAGCCATCACCATCGGGTCTTCAAGCAGCAACTCGAAAGGCAGCTTTTCGTCCACCTTTGGGAGTAATGCCGAAAACAGAACAACGACAATTGCGAGCAACGGCCCCGACCACAGATAGCGAGCGGGCGAGCCTTCGAATCGCACCCATCCGATCGCGGGCCCGAACCGCAACTGGTACTTGACCGAAATGATCAGATAGATGAACGCCAAGACGACGGCCCACATCAGCATCGAAATCGCAATATTCAGCGGGCCTTGGACACGCGGTTCCTCGATGTTGAATTCAAATCCGAAAACATAACTGAGTCCGTAGAGAACGGCGACCCCGAGTACTGACAGCATCACCAACGCAATAACGGCGAAAACAATCAGGTAGACGAGATCCGCATAACCCCACGCTTCCGGCTGCACAGGGGCGCCCGGAGGATCGAACGGGGGTGGAGCGGCTGAGGGCGGTTCACGCGGCAGTTCGATCGGTGCGTAGGGGCCCGTAGGATTGTCCGGTTCCAATGAACCATCCTATCAACCACAACCGCTTCGTCACTCGGCAGACCGCGCTCTGTATCGCTTGTCATCCATGCCATATCGAATCAGCCCCTCAACCGAATAGCGCCGTGGTGTACAGTGGGCATCGGGTAGTTCGCAACGACATCGATGACACGAAGAGACTTCCTGAATGGCGTCTTGATCGGTAGCGGTACGCCGCTGCTTGCCGCGCCTCCTCCTTCCGACGCTGCATGGGACGGGCCCGGGGGTGTCGGCGACTACCGCAAGAGCCACGGCAATCCCTGGAAGGTTCTCAGCACGGCGCACCGCATCCGGGATCGTGAATTCTCAGCGGACGAGTTATCCGCCGAAGATACCGGTGAAGTCTTCGATCTCGTCATCGTTGGTGGTGGAATGAGTGGTCTCGGAGCCGCCCTGCACTTCCAACACACAGGCCGGCCTCGCGGGACATGCCTCATCCTCGACAATCACCCGATCTTCGGCGGTGAATCCAAGCGGAACGAATTCGTCGTTCAAGGCCAACGCCTGATGGCTCCACAAGGCGCCAACGAATTCAACGTACCGACGGATATCGACAGCGACGCATACGAGATCTTTGAACAGCTTAAGATTCCTCGCCGCTTCGACTATCAAACCGTTCCCGATGACCTACGCGGGTTGGAGTTCGACCGGACTAACTACGGATTCCAGCATTGGCTCCACGCACCCAGCTTCGGACATCATGTCGGCGGCCACTGGGTCCGTGACTTCTGGAAGAAGCACGCCTCGGAAAACCTGCGGACCTGGAAGTACGCCAACCAGAAATACTTCGACGGGAAAGACTACCGCCCGTGGCTCGACAGATTGACATACAAGCAATACATCGAACATGTCATGGGGTTGCCCAGCGAGGTAACCCGCTATGCCGACCCGATCTTGGCGGCGGCCATGGGTTTGGGCTGTGATGCGCTTTCCGCTTACGCCGCTCATCAGATCGGGTTGCCGGGTTTCGCCGGACTGTCCGGGAATGCGGACCTCCCGGTCGAGTTCGCGGATGCGCCCGAGACGGATTGGCACATGTTCCCCGGCGGCAACACGGGCCTCGCGCGCTACATCGTCAAGCGGCTCGTGCCGGATTCCATTCCCGGCGGGCACGCCCTGGACGCTGTCGTCAACGGGAAGCTGAACTTCCGCGCTCTTGATCGGCCACGCAACTCCTTCCGCTTGCGCCTATCGTCAACCGTGGTACGCGTCGACCAGTCAGAGAAACATGCGACCGTCACGTATCTCAAGGACGGTCGGCTGCGGCGGGTCCGGGCAAACGGCGTCGTGATGGCCTGCGGCAGTTGGGTCAGCAAGCACATCGTTCGGGACTTGACCGCAGAAAAGCGCGGAGCATTCCAGTCCTTCCGCCATTCTCCGGTCTTGGTATTCAATGTCGCCGTGAAGAATTGGCGCTTCCTCTCTGACTTGGGGATCACCTCAGCGCGATGGACCGCTGGGTTCGGGTTCAGTTGCAATGTACGACGCCAGATGATTACCCGCCGATACCGTCCAGCTTTTTCGCCCGATTCACCCAACGTCATCACGTTCTACGTGCCGCTGTTCTACCCGGGGCTTCCCGCGGATGAGCAGGGCGTAAAGGGCCGTCACGAGATGCTGCCCACTTCTTTCGCCGGCTATGAAGGGCAGATCCGCGAGCAGATCCGAAACCTCTTTGGAGCCTCAGCCGTGAAAGCGATCGCCGGGATCATTCTTAACCACTGGGGACACGCCTATGTCAATCCCGCCCCTGGCTTCTACTTCGGAAAGGGCGGTGAGCCGGCTCCACCCGATGTGATTCGCGAACCTCTGGGGCGCGTAACCTTCGCTCATTCCGAGCTCAACGGACATCAATTTTGGCTGGGCGCCATTCGCGAGGGCCAGCGCGCCGTCGACCAGCTTCGGGAAGCGTAGCTCGTCAGCCCAAGGATCGCGGCTAGTGGCCGGTTCCTTGGATCTTGTCGAGTTCGTCGTCGGCCTTGGCCATCATTTCTTCGCCGGTGTGGAGCGAGATGACACCCTCTCCGATGGCTCGCTGGATGGCGGTCTTCTCGGCGGAAAGTAGATGGGCGCGGGCCACCTTGGTCTCGGCGGCGGCACGTCCGGCGTCTCCGGCGTGGAGAGCTTCGAGGCGGCTCTCGGCATCTCTTTGGTGGCCTTCGAACTCGGCGAGCAGGTCGCGGTAAACGGGGGCCGAAATCGTATGGCTTTCACGCATGAGCTCGAGCTCCTTGAGCGATGAGGAGACGGCCATTTGCCGCACCTTGATGCGGTCGAACTCGTCTTCGTCCCCCATCTTGATTCCGAGTTTTCGCATCATCGGCTTGATGGTCAGGCCTTGCACGACGATCGAGAAGGCGACCACGCCAAAGGTCATCGCGAGGATCTGCGTGCGTCCGGGGAACGAGGCGTCGAGGGTGAGCGCCAACGCCATCGAGACACCGCCGTGGATGCCTCCCCAGAACAGGACATGTTGCCAGGCGACGGGGATCTTCTCGGCGAAGCGGTTGCCGATGGGAACGAGGGTATAGATCGAAAAGACGCGCCCGAGCAGGACGGCGGCGATGGCGATGCCGATGGCCCCGGAGTACTCGACGAGATCGGCGAGGTGGACTTCAATGCCGATGAGCAGAAAGATCAACGAGTTGATGACGAAGCCCAGGTATTCCCAGAAGGACCACAACGCCACGCGAGTCCGCGAGCTCATGCCTGAGGGCGCGCCGTAGTTGCCGATCATCAGGCCCGCGCCGACGGTGGCGATTACACCGGATACGTGGAAATGCTCGGCGACCAGGAACGACCCGTAGGCAAGAATCGTCGTGAGCGTGATCTCGATGCGTGGGTCGTCGAGACGGGCGGTGAGCTGACTGACGATGTAACCGAGACCGAGCCCAAGGGCTCCACCACCGAGAGCAACCATCAGGAAGTGGCCGATGCCTTCGACGATGTCGGCCTGGCCGGTGAGGACGGCCGCGAGGAAAATCTGGAAGACGACGACCGCCGTCCCGTCGTTGAACAGGCTCTCGGCTTCGACCAGGACGGATAGTCGCTTCGAGACGCCCATCTCCTTGAACAGCGCGAGGACGGAGATCGGGTCGGTGGCGGAGATCAAAGAGCCGAACAACAACGCGACGAGCAAAGGCAGTCCGAGCAGCCAATGAACCGCGAAGCCGGTAACAGCGGTCGCGATCAGCACGCCAAAGATGGCGAGCAGCAGGACGGGGATCAGATTGCGTTTGAGACGGCGGGCCTGGATGTTGAGTCCGGCCTCGAAGAGCAGGCCGGGCAGGAAGATCATGAAGATGACGTCGGGTGTGAGAACGTCGGAGCTACCACCTTCGCCGAGCCGTCCGGTGATCGGGACGTGGAAGATGTCGATCAGAAAGCCACCGATGACGAGGGCGATCGTGTAGGGGATCTTGAGCCGGATCGTCGCCATCGCGATGAGCGAGGCGGCGATCAGCAGTACAAGGAGGAACTGGATGGTTTCGGCAGCTTCCATGTCTTAGGACTATGATGGCCGAAAACGAGGGGCGGCGTGTGTCGCGCCTCGCGATTCGTGAACTGGGTTGGGTTGTGACCGTCGGTTAATCGGTTAAGACGTAGTAGGTTCTCTACGACTTCCCCGAGGGATCGACCCCGAATGCCCGCGTGGGCAGCGAAATGCAAGCTGCCCGCAGCGCTACGAAAGAAGTCTTGGGATGTAGACTACGCCGGTGAAGGCTGTTCGCCTTCTGACAGTCCCGGAACCCGGTTCGGGGACTCGGGCCGCAGCACGTTTTGCTTGTCGGCGTCGGTATCCTCAGGCGTTTCCGGCGTAAGAACCACCGTCAACTCGCCACCGTCGAGCAGGGTCTGGATTTCTTGGCCGTCCAACACTTCACGCTCGAGCAGGGCTTCGGCGATGCGAACCAGTACATCGGAGTTTTCCGTGATGTACTTCTTCGCCTGGTCATAGCCGCCCTTGACCAAGTGGCTCACTTCGGCATCGATACGGATAGCCGTTGCTTCGCTGTAGTCGCGGTGCTGCGAGATCTCACGGCCCAAGAAGATCTGTTCCTCCTTCTTGCCGAAGGTCAGCGGGCCCATGGAACTCATGCCCCACTCGCAGACCATCTGACGCGCCATCGCCGTGGCTTGTTCGATATCGTTCCCGGCGCCGGTCGTCATGAAGTCGAGGAACATTTCCTCGGCGATGCGTCCACCCATCAAAATAGCGAGCCGTGACTTGAGGAACACCTTCTTGTAGGTGTGCTTGTCGTCGGTCGGCAACTGCATCGTGACGCCAAGCGCTGAACCGCGTGGGATGATCGTTACTTTGTGCAGTGGGTCCGCCTCGGGAATCAGCGCCGCCACCAGGGCGTGGCCAGCCTCGTGATAGGCGGTCGTTCTCTTCTCTTCGTCGGTCAGGATCATCGACCGGCGCTCGGCGCCCATCATTACCTTGTCTTTGGCCAGCTCAAAGTCGCTCATCGCGACAACCTTGCGGTTCTGACGTGCCGCGAACAGGGCACCCTCGTTGATCAGGTTCGCAAGGTCCGCTCCCGTGAAACCTGGTGTGCCCCTTGCAAGCACGGTCAAGTCCACATTCTTCGCCAGTGGAACTTTGCGGGTATGCACCCGCAGGATGCCTTCGCGACCGCGAACGTCGGGGCGGTTCACGACTACGCGGCGATCAAAGCGGCCGGGCCGCAACAAAGCCGGGTCGAGCACGTCGGGTCGGTTCGTTGCCGCGATCAGAATCACGCCTTCGTTCGAATCGAACCCATCCATCTCGACGAGCAACTGGTTTAGCGTTTGCTCGCGCTCGTCATGGCCACCGCCCACGCCGGCGCCGCGGTGACGCCCAACGGCGTCAATCTCGTCCACGAAGATGATGCACGGGGCGTTCTTCTTGCCCTGTTCAAACAGGTCGCGCACACGGCTTGCGCCCACGCCGACGAACATCTCGACGAAATCCGAACCCGAAATCGAGAAGAACGGGACGTTGGCTTCGCCGGCGATCGCCCGTGCCAACAAAGTCTTGCCGGTCCCCGGAGGCCCCACGAGCAGAACGCCCTTGGGAATTCGTCCGCCGAGCTTTTGGAACTTTTGGGGCTCGCGAAGGAACTCGATTATCTCCTGCAGCTCTTCCTTGGCCTCTTCGACGCCCGCCACATCCTTGAATGTGACTTTCTTCTGCTGGCTTGTCAGCAGGCGCGCGCGGCTCTTGCCGAAGCTCAGCGCCTTGTTTCCACCGGCCTGCATCTGGCGCATCATGAAGATCCAGAAGCCGAATAGCAGGATGAACGGAGAGGCGTTAATTAGGAACTGTAGCCAAGCCGGCGTGCTCGACCGCTCGAACTTGAGCACCCCGACGCTTTCTTCGAGCTCCTCAATGATGCCAGGGTAATTCAAGGGCAGCGTCGTCTTCACCATCGAGGCATCGCTCTTGAGCTTGCCCGACGCTAGATCCCCGTTCGTGATCGTGACGTCCTCGATGTTGTTGGCCTGAACTTCCTTGCGGAATTCTGAGTAGGAAATTTCTGTCTCGCGCACACCGCTGCCGGTTTGCACGACTCTCCAAAGCAGGATCGCCGTGCAAAGCATCACGACCCAGAAGATGGCTGTCTTGACTGTCGAATTCACGTTGATACTGTCCCCTCAGCCCCCGACCACGAATTGCTCTCTACTATGTATTGACGCTCGCGCCGCCCATTCGGTTCACTGAAATTGCCGATCCGTCGTGATCGACCTCAGTGATCTTCAACCAATGGCGGCTCTCAATACGGGGCTTGAAATCCTCCGCTACGCCGAAGCGTCGCGTCCAGACAATGCGATCCGGATTTCCGGTGTCCTCCCCCGCATCCGCGGGCACTGTGAGGACCGGCCAGCCATCACGCTCCCAAATCGGCGTTCGGCTTTCCTGGAAAAGCGTCTTGAGTTTCTTGGTGTGTGACCGCCCTTGTGGACGATATGAATCGCCCGGACGCCAACCACGCAATCGCAAAAGACTCGGAACTCTTTCCCAATCAAGCGTTTCCGCTCTCAGACTATTATAACCCCGGTCTTCGCCCGCTCGGTTCGTTAGTTGGAAAACCAGTCTCGTCTTGCCATCCGGCAGAGGCACCGTCGCCGGCGGTTCGACAGCGATGTCGAATTCGGGAGTGCAGCCGCGCGCCGATGCGGACTCGATGCGGATCGTCCCGAACGACCTCACGGCGACGATTCCGGGTAAGTGGATCTCGCCCGTGGCTCCGCTTTTCGCGCCCAGGGAACGGAGTTGCTCGATATGATCCCAACCGATCCCTTTCAAAGTGCCTTGGGCGGTCTCGATGGCTCGGCGGTAGATTCGCCGCACCATGGCCGTGGGAAGGGCCGTCAAGCCGTCGACCGACAATTCCGCGCCGCCGTCTCGCTGATTCATCAGGCCGGACGCCGCCTTGGAAACGGCTTGCTCCCAGTAGACTTCCTCGTCACGAGCCCAGTCCGCCGTATGCGCCAACACACTCGGCAGGTTCGGATTCCAGTCGCTTTGAAGAAGAGGCATCAGACTGTGGCGTAAACGGTTGCGGTCACGGCTTTCGTCGGCATTGCTAGCGTCTTCGCGCCAACTCACCGAGCGGTCTTCGAGGAACTGGCGTGCTTGCTCCCTGGTGACTCCCAGCAGGGGACGTACGATGCCGTCGGCGCGGACGGGTAGCACTCCCGCCAGTCCCGCCGAACCGGAACCGCGAAATAGCCGCAGCAGCACCGTCTCTGCTTGATCGGAAAGCGTATGACCTACCGCCACCTTATCGACCGCACCTTCGCCCATCAATTGGGTAAACCACTGATACCGGCAATCTCGCGCGGCTTGCTCAAGGTTTGCCCCGTGCGCCTCCGCTAAGTCCTTTACATCGAACGATGCGCGCAGAAAGCGTAGGCCCAGCCGGGCGGCGAGCGAGGCGACAAACTCCTCGTCGGTGTCGGATTCCGCCCCGCGCAGTTGATGGTTCAGGTGCGCGACGGCGGTTTGCGTACCCAGCGCAGGGGCAAGTTCGACTAGGGCGTGCAGTAGTGCGATGGAATCCGACCCACCGGAGACGGCCACCGCCACCCGGTCTCCCGGCGACAGCATGTCGTGCCGCCTGATCCAGCTTCTGACTTGGTCGAGCACGCCCCCATTGTACGAGCGGCAGTCTACACGTCCAGTGCCGCAAGACACGACGGTCTTCTGCTAGCGAGTGCAGTGCTGCCGGATTTCTCCGTCAAGGCTTGCCGCTCAATCGCCGGGCTCAGCGCCTACAGCGCGACGAAGGCTTGGTCTTTGCGGCTGTAACTGAGGAAGACTTTCGCCATTCTACGTCCCCGCTGATTCAAGCTCGGTTTGCGCGACCCAGCTAGGGGAGGCTTAGGAGTTCGCATCGTCGATCCCGACTGCGGGGCTGGAAGCTGCGGATGGGGCGTACGCGGGGCCGTCGAGCGATCGGCGTGCAACATCCTGCATCATTTTGCAACATGGATTTGGCCTTCCCGGCCGCGGTTTGAGCGGCGGGTGAGAGCGTAAGTGACTGATTTTGCGTGAGATCTTGTGCGGACTTGGCGTGAAGTTGGAATACGATGGGGCGGGGGCGCTGCATGGCGATTCGAAGCCAATTCTTGTCCGCTGATTTGGGCTGGTTCTTCTCGTGGGACGAAAGCCCCCGACGCCGAATTGGGTTTGCATGGCATTCGCGGTGCTCGGCGGAAAATGGCGGATCTTGTCAGCCGGAGAGAAAAGTTTTGAGCGCTTCTCGTGCAGGCGCGAAGTGCCGCAGAGCCAGCCGCCGGCTGGGTTGTACAGGAGCACGAGTGCTTGGGTGGGACCGGCATGACGGCCAGTTACTACTTGACCCTTTCACTACTTGACTGGCTTTTGCTGTTTGACTGGCACCGCTGGGGCGATTGTAACCCGGTGGGTGTGGGTTACGGCGGCTCGAACGAGGAAGTGGTTGGAGGTAAAGGAGTTGTTGTTTGCCGGGGTTTGTGATCATTGGTTTTGGGTTTGTTCGATCGGGGTGATGGTGGCTGAAGGCGGTGTTCGGTGAGCCCGCTGAAGCGGGACTGTCTCTTGTTGGGAGCTGACCTGGCCGTGAACGACCGGTCGACGACCCGCCCGCGGAAGCCGTTTGAACCAGAGGCCTTTGGGGGGCCAAGGTTGAGACGCCGACCGTACGAGGGCCCTCCCCGGTTGGGGAGGGCACACTCGCCCGCGTCTTACGGTCGATCGTCTTGTGCCAGCCCGCTACTCGACGGCGTCGACGAAGAACGTCATCGAGTTGCCGCCTGCCAGGCTCAGCGTGATGGTGTAGAGACCAGGTAGATCGCCGGTTCGGAACATCACCGGGAGGCGCGCCGTCGGAACACCGGAGATCGGCGCACTGATCGCCGCCGCCGGTGCATTCGTGAAGATCTGGTAGCCCTTCGCTCCTCTCGGTCCTACGACGGACACGTTGCCGACGGTGCGTCCGCTTTGCGTGATCCGGGTTGCCGCTGAACTGGGCCCGAAGCGTGGTCCGGTGATGGCCGCCCCGGTCATCGGCTGACCGAGGGAGTTCCACATCAGCAAATCGAACGGCACAGGTGTCGCCGACATAATCCTGGTCTGCTGATAGATCGTATTAGCATTGGGAGGGCCGTTGAACACACTTGTAACGGCAAGCGCCGGTTTGGTGCGGGGGCGGATTCTGACGCGCGCGATACCGGTTTCGACGGTTCCCTCGGGTCCGGTTTCCGCCTCGATCTCGATGTCATAGGTGCCGGGTCCGGGATTCCGAAAGCCGCGAAACAGCAGATGCAGCGCCTTAATGCCGGGTTCCAGGGGAGGTGCGGGAACGATATCCTGAATGGCCTCGATCACAGCGGTGTGGGTGCCTTCGCTCGACACGGACCACTCGGTCACTCCGGGGTCACCCGAGAAGAGGCCGACAGGGTGTTGAGGCCAGCCCTGCAGCAGATGGGTGAGCTACAGTCCGGCGCACAGCCGGTGAATTGGGACGCGATGGGGAGTCCCGTATTGATGAAGTCGTCCGGAAGTGTGATCCGGATCTTGTTGCCGGCCAGGAGCCCTCGCCCGGCGACGGACGGGTCTAGAGAGCGATCGAGATTGATCACAATATCCGTGACCGCACCCGCGACGTTTCCATCCGGGACGATGGGAGCGCTGACCACGTCCTCTACAATCCCTGAACTCTGTGCCTGCGCCGCTGTGGGAACACCCCCACCCAGTAAGCCGGCGATAGCAACCACCACAACTGTTTTAAGCTTCATGTCCGATCCCTCCGTGTGTCTACTTGCAGAAAGGGGACGATGCTAACCGGCTTCTAACTGATGTGGCAATGATCGGAGCATGACATTGGCATGACATCTCACATGACATGCCAACCGCTTGAACCAACGGCACTTAGGAGTGGGCCGTACCTAGCCCACATGAGGGGTCACAAAGAGGAAACGACTGGCTCCGCGCGGCTGAGCCTAGCTTTGCGGTTCCGCCATCCAGATACTCCCAGTGATTTCCTGGAGGGTGAAGACCACCCGGTTGCCGCCAAACCATAACCCCATCTGCCCCGTATTGAACGGCAGCGAGTAGCGCGACTGCGGGAAGCGATAGACTTCCCGGACCGGGCCGGTGGGTCTTTTCGTGGTGGCGTCGAGCGGTCGAGCTAGGATCGCCAGCCCGTTTTCCCTCGAGACAAAGTAAAGGAGGCGCCCTTGCGGGGACCAGCTGGGCGTAAAGTACAACCCCGACCCTTCCGATACCTCGGTCCAGCCCGGGACCCCTTTGTTCGCGCCTTGTTCAAGGGGCGCTACGAGTATCGAAAACTGGTCCGGGCTCAGTGGCGCGAAAAAGCTCAGCCATTTCGTGTCGGGCGAAAGCCGAACGCCGTACGGAATCTCGCTCGCTGATTCGGGAGTCTGAAGCACCTCGGTCTTCTCGCCTGTTCGGAGGTCCAGAAGGGCGTACCGTACCGGCCGGTCCCAGTAGTAGAGAACGGTTTCGCCATTCGGTGACAGCGTGAAGACATTACATGGCTTGCCACAGTCACTCAGCACTTCCTTTGACGCACCTCCTTCCGCGGGAACGATGTAGATCTTCCCGTCTAGGGCATAGGCCACTTTCGAACCATCGGCGGAAATCAGGCCGCGTGATTCATCCTGCTCCGTGGCAGTCAAGGGCGATTCCTTGCCGCTTTCCATGTCTTTGATCCACAGGTCGGAGTTCCCTGGTCGGTCGGAAAGAAAAACCACCTTGTTGCCGTCGGCCGATATCGAGGGGCTGTAGTTGATCGAAGTATCGTGAGTGAGCCTCTCTAAGTTGCCGAGCGGCAGGCCTTGCTCCGGATCGATGGGCAAGCTCCAGATGTCCGCATTCACGCCGAATGTCGAGAAGATGGTGCGTCCTTGACCATCGATCATGGGCGTGACCTCGGAGCCGGCGCCGGCCGTCAACTGGACCGGCGCGCCTGCCGGAGTGCCTGATTCCGCGGAGATGGGGATGCGCCACAGATTGACACTGTCTCCCGATTGCGCCGAGAACACGATGTTGTTCGTTTCCGGTAGCCAGAGTTGCGGGCCTTCCGCGTTCCAGCGCGGGTCGGCCATGCGGCGTCCCTCGACGAAGAAGCGCCAGTCGAGGCGATGCTCTTTGAGTGCGGCGAGGATACCGGTTTCCTTAGGTGGTCCGCCAGCGACCGGAACGATCCACCATCGCAGGTCAGGGTGATCCCCTCGGAAGGTCCTGTTTCGGTAGCGGGGAATTCCGACGAAGACAAGGTGTCGGCCATCGGGTGACCAAATCGGGTGACGCGCGTAGTCGAAGTCCTCGGCAAGCTGGCGTGGGGGCCCGCCCGCGGCATCAACCACATAAAGTCTGCGGGGATAGAATTGACCGCCGCCGCCCACCCAGAAGGCAATCTGCTTCCCATCGGGAGAGAACTTCGGATTCCGGCCGCCCTTGGCAACGAGCCTTTCCGGTCCCCCTAGCGCAGGGACGACATATACACCTCCGTCGCCGCGGTCGGACCGGAAGGCGATGGTGGTCCCATCGGGTGCAAATGAAGGCTGATAGTCGTCCGCTTCATGATTCGTGAGGCGGCGCGGTTCGTCGCGGCCGGCGACTCGGTTTAACCAGATATCAAGGTTGCCCTCCGGAGCGCGGTCCGACGCAAACGCCAGAACTTCGCCGTCCCCGCACAGGGTGGGTTGAAACGTGAGCCCAGCATCGCGTGTGAGCTGTGTCAGTTTGTAACGAGGGGCGACCGGCTCATTGCTCTGTCCCGCCCGAAATATTACGGCTGTAAACACGATTACCAGTGCGACGCACGCCCCGGCGATGAGCCAATTGCGAGCCGGTCGAAGGCTGGAAAGTAGAGGAGCGCTTTGCTCGCGCGGAGCCTGGACAAGCTCTACGGGAGCAACGAATCGATATCCGCTACCGGGGATAGTTTCGATGAACTTGGGGCTGTCAGCGGCGTCCAGCAGGGCGTCTCGCAGCCGTTTGATGACGTGGTTGAGGCTGTCCTCGAAATCGCCGTAAGCGTCCTCTTCCCATAGCTGGTCGCGCAGTTGCTCGCGGCGAACGACCGTGCCGGCGTTTTCCAGGAGCAGATGCAGAGCCTGAAAGGGTTTGTGGGCGAGACGAATTCTGACGCCGTGCTTCCGGAGTTCGTGCGTGTGCACATCGAACTCGAAAGCCTCGAATCGAAAGATGGGCTCGGGGGCTACGCGGTGCATCACGGCATAGAAGCAATCGGACGGACGCTCCCACGAAAGGCTAGCACCGCATGGGGCTCACTTCAAGCGGATTGATGGTCCATCCGACCAGTGCGGGCATGCAAGTGCAGTCGGTCCGTAAGTCGGACTGCTTGTAGATTTAAAATTAAGCCCCTATGTGTCTAGGCGAGAATCGGAACAACGAGGGGCCAGAAGTTCGGGATGCTTCTATGTACATCGCTACCAGGGAATCAGACGCGGGCGTCCTATAGGGACCATCACGCTTCGCTGGTCTAGTTTAGCCGTTTGACGGCGATGTTGCGGAAGCGGTGGAAGCCGCCTTCGACCCAGCTTGCGCCGCCGTGTACTTGGACGCCGATCATTCCGTCCGGCACGCCGCCGGCGGCGTGGTTCGCTGTATCTTGGAACTCAGTGATCTTGGTTCCGTTAAGCCAGACGGTGATGCGCGGGGCTTCCCCTTCCATGCGGACGCGGAGTTGGTTCCAGT
>Ga0114999_10002845_pt1 | contig 22268 bp, 20 predicted proteins | sample ArcticOcean_MG_C_3_FD_89820 | JGI IMG/M metagenome (GOLD analysis project Ga0114999, IMG submission 89820) | Marine microbial communities from western Arctic Ocean - ArcticOcean_MG_CB8_126 | ecosystem: Environmental > Aquatic > Marine > Oceanic | place: Arctic Ocean: Canada Basin | collected...
CGCGCGGGCGCCCTCGAGCGTTTGCGCGATTGATGCGAGGGGATGAAGCGTCGGTACAAAGAGCGAACCACATTGCTCAGTACTTGAGGCGAGAACTTTGTGCCAGTGAGCAAGTTTGCTGGACATGCGTGCTTTGTTCAGCGCCACGTTGCTGCGCGATGTGTGCAATAACCAAACGTCGGTTGCCCCGGATTCGCATGCCTGTTGGAGCGCACGGTCCATCGGTTGCCCCTTGAGCAGCCCAAGCGCGACGTGTAGCCGCGGGGTGGGTGGCTCGCTCTTGCGGGCTTGGCGTACCACCATGATCTCGCAGGCGTTGGTGCTCGGGTTGATTATTGTGCAGTCGAATTCGCTTCCGCCGCCGTCGAAGCAAAGGATTTGATCGCCCTTTGTCTTGCGCATCACACGGCAAATATAGTGCGATCGGTCAGCGTCAAGCGTGTAGGACGCGTCCGGATGCAGAGCGTCTTGTATTAGAAATCTAGCCAACTAATTGGAGATTCTCGCAGATACGAGTGGTCGATCCCCACCGATTCAGCGTATAGAAGTGGAACCCGGGGGCGCCCATGTCCAACAGACGTTGACACATGTTGGTAACTACCTCGACACCGAACTTGACGAGATCGTCGCCCTTGTCCGCCGAGTAGTCGCTCAACGCATAGTTGAGCCAGCGGGGTATTTCCGCGCCACATTTATTTGAGAATCGGACCAACGATTCGTGATTGGTGATCGGCATGACGCCGGCTACGACTGGAATCGAAATGCCGCGCGCTTGGCATCGCTCCATAAAGTCGCTGTATGCATCGGCATTGTAGAAATATTGGGTAATTGTGCTATCCGCACCTGCGTCGATCTTGCGCTGCAAGTAATCCAAATCCTGACTCATCGATGTCGCGTCCGGGTGCACTTCGGGGTAGCTCGCGACGATCAGTTCGAAGCTGTCTGCGCAGTGTTCGCGGATGAGGCGGACCAATGTTTCGGCATTGTAGGCGAACACGTTGCCAAAACCGGACGGCAGGTCGCCGCGTAGCGTGACGATTCGGGTGACGCCTGCTGCCTTGTATTGATCGAGCAGTTGTTTGACCGAGTCTTCGTCTGCGCCGCCCATCGACAAGTGTGGCACCGCTGTGTGACCTGCGTGTAGCAGGGCTTCCACGGTTTGCTGTGTTCCGTCGCGGGTCGAACCGCCAGCACCGTACGTGACTGAAAAGAACTCCGGATCAAGCTTGGCAAGTTTGCCTGCGACGTTCGCCACTAGCTTGTCGCGGCCGGAAGCGTCGCGTGGTGGAAAAAATTCACAGCTTATGCGTGGTCGGGTCATCGTGAGTCCTCATTGACCGCCTATCGCAGCTTTAAATCGCTCGTCTTAAACGGCTGCCCTGAGGGCCTCTGCTCGATCGGTGCGTTCCCAGGTGAAGCTTTCTTCGGTGCGACCGAAATGTCCGTAGGCTGCGGTAGAACGGTAGATGGGTCGTTTCAGATCTAGCATGTCGATCAGTCCGCTTGGCCGCAAATCAAAATTCTCACGTACAAGTTGAATGATATCGGCGTCGGCGATCTTGCCGGTATCGAAGGTATTAACGCTGATCGAGGTCGGCTCGGCGACACCGATGGCATAGCTGACTTGAATTTCGCACCTCTGTGCCAAGCCCGCGGCGACGATGTTTTTAGCGACGTACCGCCCAGCATAGGCTGCACTACGATCGACCTTTGAAGGGTCTTTTCCAGAGAATGCCCCACCGCCGTGTCGTGCCATGCCGCCATACGTATCGACGATGATTTTTCGCCCGGTTAGGCCACAATCGCCGACTGGTCCGCCAATGATGAATTGGCCCGTCGGGTTGATGTAAATCTTGGTTTCGGAGGAAATCCAATTCGCCGGCAAAACGGGTTTGATGACCTCTTCCATTACCGCCTCGCGCAATTGGTCTTGCGTGACGTCTGGGGAATGTTGCGTGGACAAAACGACGGCATCGATCGCGATTGGCTTGCCATCGCTGTCGTACTGGAAGGTCAGTTGGCTTTTCGCGTCCGGGCGTAGGAACGATAGCGAGCTTCGGCGCATTTCGGCCTGCTTCTTGACCAAACTATGCGCGTAGGTCAGTGGCGCGGGCATCAAAACATCGGTTTCGTCCGTTGCATAGCCGAACATCAAACCTTGGTCACCGGCGCCTTGCTCGTGGTCGTCGGACTCGTCCACGGCCATCGCTATGTCGGAAGACTGAATGCCGAGTGCATTGATCACGGTACACGCTTCGGGGTCGAATCCGACGTCGGCGCTGTCGTAACCGATTTCGGCCACCACCCGTCTTACAAGTTTGTCCACATCCACATCGGCATTTGTGCGGATCTCGCCGGCGACTACGATGATTCCAGTTTTGATCAGCGTCTCACAAGCGACGCGAGAGTCGGGATCCTGTTCAAGCATCGCATCGAGTACCGCATCCGAGACTTGGTCTGCGACCTTGTCGGGATGACCCTCGGAAACTGATTCGGAGGTGAAAACGCTGTAGTCAGGCATACGGTGGAATCCGGATTCGTGTTGTCGGCCGGGCATTCTACGCGAAGTCGGGATTAAATTTGCAACCCAATTTACTCCCGACGGCGGAAGCTATGAGGAATATTTGCCACGTCTGAGCGAAGCGAACACAATAGCGTCGCCTCAAGGCAAGAAGTGAAAATTCGAAAGGGTATTGATGTCGTCGACTAGAATAGAACGGGCAAATGCGATTCGCGCTTTGTCGATGGATGCAGTGCAAGCGGCCAACAGTGGCCATCCCGGTGCACCGATGGGTTTGGCTGATGTGGCCGAGGCCCTTTGGCGGGATGTCTTAAAACACAATCCAGGGGACACGCGTTGGGTCGACAGAGACCGCTTCGTACTCTCCAATGGTCACAGTTCGATGTTGCTGTATAGCTTGTTGCATTTGACAGGCTATGACGTCTCGATCGACGACATCAAAGACTTTCGTCAGTTGCACGCGAAGACCGCTGGACACCCTGAATTTGGCGAATGCCCGGGCGTTGAGACAACCACCGGGCCCTTAGGCCAAGGGTTTGCCAACGCGGTTGGGATGGCGTTAGCCGAACAAAAGCTCGCCGCCGAGTTCAACACAGAGGACTTCAACATTGTCGACCACCGAACCTGGGTGATTCTGGGCGATGGGTGTTTGATGGAAGGTATTTCTCACGAAGCCGCCTCGCTCGCGGGCACATTGAAGCTAGGCAAGCTGGTCGCGATCTACGATGACAACGGCATTTCCATTGACGGTGAGGTAGCCGAGTGGTTCAGCGAAGATGTTGGACAGCGCTTTGAAGCCTATGGCTGGCGGGTCATCCGCGCTGTTGATGGACACGACGGCGAAGAGGCTTTGACTGCTTTGCAAACGGCCAGCCGAACTGACGGGCGGCCGACGCTTGTATGTTGCCGCACGACGATTGGCTTTGGATCGCCAAATAAGCAAGGCACAGCAGGTGCGCACGGTGCCGCATTGGGCGAGGAGGAAATTGCCCTAACTCGCAAAACCCTCAATTGGGACGAGCAACCATTCACGATTCCCGAACACATTGCGCGGGATTGGGATCTGCGTTCGAAGGGACAAGATACACAAGCCACCTGGCAAGCGCAGTTCGACCGCTACGCCGCAGTGAACCCGGCAGAAGCCGCTGAGTTTGAACGCCGCATGGCAGGTGAATTAGCCGATGGGTGGGACACTAGCGTTCAGTCCTTGATTGAAGCCGAGCAGGCTGAATGCGTAGATTTGGAAACCCGCAAGTCGTCGCAAAAAGCGATTGGTGCCATCGCGGTTGGGGCGCCTGAGCTCTTTGGCGGTTCTGCGGATCTGACCGGATCGAATGGCACGAAATGGGCGGGGGCCCGTGACGACCAATATATGAGTTACGGCGTGCGCGAGTTCGGAATGACGGCGATTAGCAATGGCATTCTTTTGCACGGTGGCTACCGTCCGTTTACCGGAACATTTCTGGTATTCATGGAATACGCGCGCAATGCAGTGCGTCTCGCCTCACTAATGCAGATCCCGAACATTTTTGTCTATACGCATGATTCGGTCGCGGTCGGCGAAGATGGGCCGACCCACCAACCGATTGAACAGCTAGCGAACCTGCGCAGCACGCCGGGTCTATCAACGTGGCGGCCGTGCGATACGGTCGAAAGCGCAGTGGCGTGGAAGGCTGCGATTGCAAGCAAATCGGCTCCGACGGCTTTGATATTCAGCCGCCAGAAAACCAAAGCACAGCCCCGTGATGCACAGACGCTACTCGAGGTCGAGCGAGGTGGATACATCCTTCGTGACAGTCAAGAGTCGCCGCAGGCGATCATTATTGCGACTGGCTCAGAGGTCGAGCTTGCGATGCAAGCCGCGCGCGAGTTAGATCAGTCAGGCATTGGCGTGCGGGTGGTATCGATGCCGTGCCTTGATCGTTTTGATGCGCAAGATCCCGCCTATCGAGAACAGGTTTTACCCGCAGCCGTACGTACGCGCGTTGCTGTGGAAGCGGGTCACACCGACTCGTGGCACCGATTCATCGGTCTCGATGGGGCGGTAGTCGGCATCGATAGGTATGGCTTATCCGCACCGGGCGAACAAGCGCTCACTGAACTTGGGATGACCGTGGAGAACGTCACGAAAGCCGTCCGTTCGCTGCTCTAAAATGGTGCCATAAAACTGCTTTAGGAGACTGCGGAGTGGAAAAAAATCGAGCCGATGCCCACAGCGGGGATGGTGCCCACAGCGGGTATGAAGAGAAGAGGTGAAGGTAGACAATCAGCCTATAACTAGGATGGCCGACGTACAGATGCGCGATAAGCGGGTCTTTATTCGCGCGGATCTAAATGTGCCGATCAAACAAGGCGCCGTGGTGAGTGACGCACGCATTGTGGCTTGCCTGCCGACACTTCGATGGGCGCTCGAAGCGGGTGCCGCCGTTGTAGTTTTGTCGCACTTGGGACGGCCACAGGAAGGCCAATTCAGCGCCGCGGATTCGCTGCTACCTGTCGCAGACAAGCTCGGCGAACTGCTTAAGCGCGACCTAACACTCCTAGCCGATCTGAGCGCGGCGCAGAATGTCGCGCCGGGACATATCGGTCTGCTCGAAAACGTTCGTTTCATGGTTGGCGAAAAAGCCAACGATGATGCGTTGGCCAAAACCATGGCTGCGGCGTGCGATGTATTCGTGATGGATGCGTTCGGCACTGCCCATCGTGCGCATGCCTCCACCCACGGCATTGCCAAATACGCTGACGTTGTTTGTGTTGGGCTTTTGCTCGAAGGCGAGCTCAATGCATTGGAGCAAGCGCTAGCAAAGCCTGAGCGACCGATGGTAGCTATTGTTGGCGGTGCTAAAGTCTCGACGAAACTGGAAGTGCTAGGTTCATTGGCTAACCTCGCAGACGAAGTGATTGTCGGGGGCGGCATAGCGAATACGTTTATCGCAGCAGTTGGCCACAACGTAGGCCGTTCGCTTTACGAGGCTGATTTGGTGGAGGTCGCAAAAGACATCGCCGCAAAGGTGACTGTGCCTATACCGACTGACGTTATGGTGGGCAAGAACTTTGCCGAGACCGAGACCGCGATCGTCAAGTCCATCGACGAGGTGCTTGATGATGAAATGATCATGGACATTGGACCGGTGACAGCGAGAGCGTGGGCTGCACGCTTGGCTTCGAGCAAAACCATTCTGTGGAACGGTCCGGTCGGCGTATTCGAGTTCGATCAGTTCGGTGAAGGCACCCGTGTTCTCGCCGAAGCTATCGCGCAGAGTCCGGCGTTCTCTATTGCCGGGGGTGGCGATACCCTCGCCGCAATCGATAAGTATGACGTGCGGGCCGATGTATCCTACATATCAACCGGAGGCGGGGCGTTTCTTGAATTCGTCGAAGGCAAGCCCTTGCCCGCCGTTGAGATTCTCAAGCAGCGAGCCAAACGCCTGCGGTAACAACTTTTTTCCACTACGCGGCGCGCCGCACTTGCTATCCATGCGCTTTTCACCCCGGCACGCTGAAGGCTCTTTTGGCCCAAAATCAACCATCTGTTGTGGGTCGATTTTGCCTGGCCATCCTCCTGGACATAAGGAGGCCAGAACTCTAAAGGCTGTTTTACAATAGCCTCTTCAGCCTCGATTCTTTTTGTACAACAAATAATGAGACCTAAGCCTACAAACCCTGTACGCGATCGCGCTGAATCCGAGCTATGATAGGGGCAACTGGACCCAAGGAATTTCTGATGGCTCTAATCAGCATGCGCCAACTCCTCGATCACGCGGCCGAAAATGATTACGGTGTGCCCGCGTTCAACGTCAACAATCTCGAACAGATGCGTGCCATCATGGAGGGCGCGGATGAGACCAATAGTCCGGTCATCGTTCAAGCTTCTGCAGGCGCGCGCAAGTACGCTGGGCCGAACTTTTTGCGTCATCTCATTCTGGCTGCAGTTGAGGAATTTCCACACATTCCAATCGTCATGCACCAAGACCACGGCGCATCTCCAGCGGTATGCCAACGGTCGATCCAGCTAGGTTTTTCGTCGGTGATGATGGATGGTTCGTTGTTGGAAGATCAGAAGACGCCGGCCGAGTACGACTACAACATCGATGTGACTCGACAGGCAGTGACCATGGCGCATGCGTGTGGTGTGTCAGTAGAAGGTGAGCTTGGATGTTTGGGGTCACTCGAAGATGGCACCGCCGGTGAAGAAGACGGTGTGGGTGCGGAAGGTGTGTTGTCGATGGATCAATTGCTGACCGATCCGGAACAGGCCGCTGACTTCGTCCAAAGGACCGGCGTGGATGCGTTGGCGATCGCTATTGGGACGTCGCACGGCGCTTACAAGTTCTCGCGGCCACCGACCGGAGACATATTAGCGATCGATCGAATCAAGGAAATCAACCGACGTCTTCCGAATACCCATCTCGTGATGCATGGGAGTTCGTCGGTTCCGCAGGATCTGTTGGCCGTGATCAATGAATTTGGCGGAGACATTCCTGAAACCTATGGGGTTCCGCTCGAAGAAATCCAAGAAGGTATCAAACACGGCGTGCGCAAAGTGAACATTGATACCGACTTGCGGTTAGCGTCCACTGCCGCGATTCGCCGTCACCTTGCAGAAAATCGCGCTGAATTCGATCCGCGAAAATACTTGGCCGACTCGCAAGCCGCCATGAAGGAGGTCGTTCTGAAACGCTATGAAGCGTTTGGCACGTCCGGCCATGCAGACAAAATCGTACCCCTCACTTTGGAAGGTATGTTCGACCAGTACGCAAGTGGAGTGCTCGACCCGGTCGTACACTAAATCGAGGTTGTGCATCGTTTGTGATGAAGGCTAGGGGGCAAACTCCGTTCGATTCGGTCCGATTGCAGCAATTGCTGGATGCGGCACCCATCGATACTCAACTAGACACGCAATTCGCTAGTGAGTACTTGGCGTTTTATGGTCTTGATGACCTGGCTCATGCCCATCGAATGTGGGTGGTTGGTTCTGCGCAGAGCAGTGCGCAACGGATCGTCGCCCAAGCCTTTGTCCCAGAGTCGCCGCAAAGCACAGCCTTTCTGTGCCACGGTTATTACGACCACGTTGGCTTGTACGGCCATCTGCTCGAGTATTTGCTCGCGCGCAACATCACTGTCGTCACCTTTGACCAACTCGGTCATGGTCTTAGTTCGGGCGATCCGGTCAACATAGCAAGCTTCGATGAATATGTTCTCGCCACCGAATCGGTTCTCTCTAGTGCGCTGCGCATCGGCGTCATCCAACAACCACCGCAACACTGGCTAGGTCAAAGCATGGGTGGTGCTGTGTTGCTTGAGTACTTCCAACAAAGTGCCATCGATCGCGTCGACGGCGAGCTCGTGCTCTTTGCGCCGTTAGTGCGCCCCTATGCGTGGGCGATCAATCGATGGATCTTTGCGCTGGCCAAGCTCACGGTCACCGAACGTGCGAGAAAGCTGGGCAACAATGCAGAAAACTCAGATTTTCAGGCTTTGCAACGCAAAGATCCGCTGCAAGCGCACGTTTTGCCGGTGCGCTGGGTGCAGGCGATGATCGACTGGTTTAAGCGCTTCGAGCGCTATCCGGCTTCGTTGCTTGCACCGAAAATTGTGCAGGGTTATGCCGATCGGACCGTCAGCTGGCGACACAACCTGAAGATCATGCGTCGCCGTTACCCGGAAGGCGCGCTGCTGGTCCTGCCGGCCGCGCGGCACCATTTGGTCAATGAATCCCCGGCGTTACGGCAACGCATGTGGGATTGGTTTGACCGTGAATGTGTGTGGCGCGCGTAGATCCAAGCGCAGCTATACTGCGCGCTAGTGTCAGCTGAAGAGAACAAAGTTGTTTGAAGCGGTGCTCGCGGCCAAACAGGTCAAAACCGATGCGGATACGTTAGCCGCCTGGGGCAAGGATTGGACCAATGGGTTCACGGTCGCGCCAAGTGCGGTGGTATTTCCAGAATCTAATGAACAGGTCGTCGACCTGGTGCGATATGCCATCGATGAACAAATCAAGCTCGTGCCCTCAGGGGGTAGAACAGGGCTTTCCGGAGGCGCGGTAGCAAGCTCAGGCGAGGTGGTCGTTTCTTTTGACCGCATGAATCGAATCCTCGAGTTTTCTGCTCAAGATCAAGTGGTCACATGTCAAGCCGGCGTAGTCACGCAAACGCTGCAAGAGTTTGCGGTCGAAAAGGGGCTGTACTATCCAGTGGACTTTGCCTCGGCGGGCTCGAGTCAGATCGGCGGCAACGTTGCAACCAATGCGGGCGGCATCAAGGTCATCCGCTATGGCTTAACCAGAGACTGGGTCGCTGGATTGCGCGTCGTGAGCGGCACCGGGGCGTTGCTAGACTGCAATTCTGGGCTAGTCAAAAACGCTACCGGTTATGATCTGCGCCACCTGATGATTGGTTCCGAAGGCACGTTGGGCCTCGTCTGTGAGGTTGATATCCGGCTTACTGCACAGCCTGAACCCCAGGTCGTCATGGTTGTGGGTGTGCCGGCGGTCAAAGATTTAGTCAACGTCTTGACGAGGTTCTCCGCGGCGGTGAAGTTGAGTGCGTTTGAATTTTTCTCTGACCTTGCGCTCGCAAAGGTTCGAGCCCATAGGGATTTACCGGCTCCATTAGCCCAATCTGTGGCATTTTACGCGTTGCTCGAATTTGACGACGCGGGCATGGATGATGCGAGCCGTGCATTTGAAACCTGTGTCAGTGAAGGATGGGTCGTCGATGGTGTAGTCAGCCAATCCCAAGCCCAAGCGCAGGCGCTTTGGCAGCTGCGCGAAGGCATATCAGAGAGCCTTGCACCCTACACGCCTTATAAGAACGATTTGGCCGTACGCATCGCGCAGATTCCGGACTTTCTTGCCGATGTCGATCGCTACGTGAGTGATGCTTATCCAGAATTTGAAGTGTGTTGGTATGGACACATAGGCGATGGCAACCTCCACCTGAACATCCTGCGTCCTGAATCGATGACCGTGGCTGAATTCATGGAACACGGCCACAACATGAGTCCCAAGATATTCGAGCTGGTAGCGCAGCGGAATGGCAGCATATCCGCTGAGCATGGGGTTGGTTTGCTCAAACGTGACTTCCTGGGCTATTCGAGAAGTGACGAAGAGGTGGCGCTCATGCAGGGTCTCAAAAAGGTGTTCGATCCGCACCAAATCCTCAACCCCGGCAAGCTCCTCCCGTAGGGTGCCTAAAGGCTTTTTACGCCTTGCGCAGACGCAATAAGTACCAAGCTAGCTGCTTGCTGGGCAAATAATCCGTTGCATACGACGCCGGCCATATTGTTGATCGCAGACTCGAGCGCCAGCGCGTCGCTTATCACAATCTCGTGTACATCCAAAATCCAGTTGCCGTTGTCGGTCACGATTCCCTCACGCCAAGTTGGCTGGCCGCCGAGTTCCACCAGGCCGCGAGCGACGAGGCTGCGCGCCATTGGGATCACTTCAACGGGCAGCGGAAAGGCACCGAGTCGCTCGACGATCTTGCTTTCGTCGACGATGCAGATGAACTCATCCGCCGCAGCTGCGACAATCTTCTCTCGAGTGAGAGCCGCGCCGCCGCCTTTGATGAGTTGCCGTTGACTGTTCACTTCATCGGCGCCGTCGACGTAGACGTCAACGTGCGGGGCTGCGTTTAGGTCGATCACGGCAATGCCGTGTTTGCGTAAGCGCTCGGCGGAGGCTTCACTGGACGCAACCGCAGCGTCGAACATATGTTTGATGCCCGCTAGTTCGTCGATGAAATAATTAGTGGTGGAACCAGTGCCGACACCGATAATGCTTGTTGTCGTGAGCTTTGGGGTCACGGCTGCGAGCGCGGCGCGTGCTACGTCTTGCTTGAGTTCGTCTTGCTGTTGACTGATAGCGGGTCTACAAAGGAAATGAAAGAGGAGAAAATGGTGCCCATGCTCGAAAGCTATGTAAAGCGAATTCTCTCGTCGCGAGTCTATGACATCGCGCTGGAAACGCCGCTTGCACAAGCACCGCTGTTGTCGGAGCGCCTGGGCTGCCAGGTTTGGCTAAAACGTGAGGATTTGCAGCCGACGTTCAGCTTCAAACTGCGCGGTGCATACAACAAGATGGCGCAGTTATCGCAGGCGCAAAAAGACAAGGGCGTGATTACCGCGTCGGCCGGCAATCATGCACAAGGGGTCGCCTTGGCTGCCAACAAGCTTGGGCTGAAGGCGACGATCGTCATGGGTCGCAATACACCGAGCATTAAGGTCGAGGCGGTGCGTCGCCAAGGCGCGCGGGTGGTCCTGCACGGCGATTCCTATGACGATGCCGCGGCCCACGCGCATGACGTCGGCAAGGCGCGCGGCTTGGTCTACATTCATCCGTACGACGATGCGGACATCATTGCTGGGCAAGGCACGGTCGGTATGGAAATTGTCAACCAACACCCGTCGGGCATTGACGCTATTTTTGTACCGGTCGGAGGCGGCGGGCTAATTGCCGGCGTCGCCGCGTATGTAAAATATCTGCATCCGGAGACAAAGATCATCGGCGTCGAAGCCCACGGTTCGGCCTGTCTTTATGCCGCGCGAAAGGCTGGCCGCCGGGTAAAGCTTGCTCGCGAGACGCTCGACCTATTTGCTGATGGCGTGTCGGTTGCCCAGGTCGGCGCGGAACCATTCAAGATCGCCAAGGATCACGTCGACGACGTTATCCGAGTCAATACCGATGAGATTTGTGCTGCGATCAAGGACGTCTTCGAAGAGACCCGTAACATTGCCGAGCCGGCAGGCGCGTTAGCGGTCGCGGGCCTCAAACGCTATAGGGCGGAGGTAGGGGCGAGCTTTGAGTCGGTTGTGGCAATTGTTAGCGGTGCCAACGTGAACTTCGATCGCTTGCGCCACATATCCGAACGAGCCGAAGTGGGTGAAGATCGAGAGGCGGTGCTTGCCGTCACCATCGACGAAAGCAAAGGCAGCTTTCTGAAGTTCTGCCGTACCTTGGGCAAACGTTCGATCACCGAATTCAATTACCGAATTGCGCGCAATGTAGATGCGCACATCTATGTGGGGTTACAAGTGAGCACCCTCGATGACCGACATCGCGTCATTGACGACTTGAGGGCACGCGGCTACCCGGTGGTTGATATGACGCACAATGAGGCGGCGAAATTGCATGTTCGCCATATGGTGGGCGGACGCAACTCGGTGGGCGGCGACGAGGCCATGCCGGAGGCAGCGAATAGACCAGCCGCGTTGAACGAATTGCTATTCCGTTTCGAGTTCCCGGAACGGCCGGGTGCGTTGCTGCAGTTTTTGGTGGGCTTGGGTGCAGATTGGAATATCACCCTGTTCCACTACCGTAATCACGGAGCGGCGTGGGGCCGGGTATTGGTTGGCTTCCAAGGCGCGAAAGGCGACAGAAAACGCTTGGTCGAATACCTGCGGCGAATCGGCTATCGATTTTGGGAGGAAGACGAGAACCCAGCGTATCAGTTGTTCTTAAAGTAGAATCTTAAAACTGCCAGGCCGTCGTTAAGTTCTGTAGAGCGGGTTAATCTGTGTGGGAGTGGGCCAAAAGAGCACATGGATGTGCGAGTGCGGAGCGAATTGGGAAAGCCGCGATTCTTAAGCCAGAATCTTGTTGGGAGCCACAGTTTCTGCGGGGAAAGATCGCGGCTAAAGCTGCGATGACTCAATCATCGTCGCTCCAATACCGCGCAAACTCCTCTTCGAATACGAGCTTGCTGGAGTCGGTGATGTGGTCCACGTAGAGTTTCCCATCGAGATGGTCGAATTCATGCTGAAATACGGTCGCTAAAAAGCCGTTCAGTTCGATTTGTTGCAAATTGCCGTCCATGTCGGTGTAACTGATTTGCACGTGCTGAGGACGTTCGACAAAACCGCGCAATCCAGGCACCGACAAACACCCTTCCCAATAACCGGCCGTCTCGCCGTCCAACAAGTCGACCTTCGGGTTGATGAAAACAGTCATCGGCAATGGCTCGATATCGCCATAGCGGGTGGCCCCGCCGTGGATCTGAATGATCGCAAGTCGCAATGGCTCATCGATTTGGGGTGCGGCCAGGCCAATGCCGGCGTAATCGTCGAGCGTATCCATCATGTCGGCAATGAGGCGGTTGAGTTCGGGCGTGCCGATTGCGGATGTGGGGATAGCTAATGCAGGGACGCGAAGGTTGGGATGACCCATGCGGATGATTTTTCGTACAGCCATTTCTTAGAACTCAACAACACCCAGTTCGGTGACTATAGCATCCAAGGGTACGTCCCAATCTTCCCGCGGTATGGGCACATGGCTTTTCTGGCAGGAGAATGCGACACCGATGATGGCGCTGTCGGTAGCGGCGAGGTATCGGTCATAATAGCCGCCACCCATGCCCAAGCGGGTCCCGTGGTCGTCAAATGCTACCAAAGGCGCCAACACGCAGCCGAAATTGTCAATCGGCTTTGCGTTGTTGGGTTGCATAATCCGGAATCGGTTGGGCGAAAGTTCGCTCGAGGCTCGGTAATCGCAAAACTGCATCTCTCCGGGGCTATCATCAATACACGGCAATCCCAGAGTCTTGCCGCGTTGCCAGGCATGTTGCACCCAAGCCGCCAAGTCGACTTCACCATCCGCGGCCAAGTAGACCGCAACCGCTGCGGCGTTTGAAACGGCCACAAATGATGAGAGATGCTGGACAATCGCGCGCTCAAACCGTTCGCGTGATTGGCTCGAAAGAGCGCTTCTGGTTTTTCGAAAGTTTTTGCGTAAAGCAGGTCGGTCGGTTTTCATGACCAGATCTTAGGCTCTCTTAGGTACGCTCATTCACTAATAGTTAAGAGCCCTCAGTGTGCCGGGCCCGGGTACGCTAATCACGCGTGGAACATCGCTGTGATCAACGAGATGGTGAAGCGTGTTCCATAAAAGGCTGGAATGAGTAGAATTGCTCCCGGAGATGCCGCTGCTGGCTTGCCCCGAACCGTTATGGTTCAAGGCGGAGGTCCGTGTAGTGCCTAAGGCGACCCATGAGATTGGGTATGCACACCAGCACTAACGACGAAGTCTCCTTAGATTTCTCTAACGGCTCAAGGACTTGACCACTGGCAAACATCCCAGGAGCGTGGCCAGTATAAACCCAATTGGTGGCCTGCCAAGGGTTGCAATGTGCAGATAGTTGGTGTGGTGAACCATAGTTGAGATTGGCACACAGTGTGCTCCAATACTCAGGTTAAATTGTGACTCTGCGCAAACTTTCTACTGCTGCTAGTTGTGGTTACTAAAGGTCGAGTTGTTTGTGTTCTGCTAGTGCGCGGCCTACGCGGTCGTTCAGTCGTTGCACGCGGCCTTCGGTCGTGGATTGAGTCGTCGTGAGGTTAGTTTCCGACTTTAGAAAATCATTGGTGATGTTGAGCCCCGCGATGACAGCGATGCGGTCGAGGCCAACCACCTTACCGGACGCTCGGATCTCCGCCATGTGTTTGTCTAGGAAACGCGCGGACGCGGTCAGCGCTTCCACTTCGTCTTCCGGGCAACTGACCTGGTAGTCTTTTTCGAGAATGGTAACCGTTACGGTACTCGTATCGTCGCTCATGTAGTGCGTGCGTAGTCCTTTTCGAGTGACTTGAGCCGGGTAATCATAGATTCCACCCTAGTCTTAGCCAGTTCGTTTTTCTCGATGAGCTTTGCGCGCTCGGTGGACCAGTTTTTCTGCTGAACCCTGAGTGCTTTGTTTTCTATGGATATTACCTGCGTCAAGGTCAACAGCTCATCTACCTGTTCTTCCAAGACGCGAAGGTTGTCCCCTTGAGCCTTCGCTGCCATAGGTACTACTCGTCTAGCAATTATGTTTGTTGTAGGCGATAGTTTGCGCTGATTGAAGCACGTTGTGTAGCCCCTAAATATGTCAGATCTAGAACTAAAAGCGGTCAATGCCTCATCATTACTAGCCCCAGGTGAATTGCACGGGCTAGTCTGTGGCCTGGCTGTCACCAATGACGGTGGATTTCCCTATGACGAATTCGTCGACCTCGCCGGTGCGGATGCTTTAACGGACGAAGATTCGGTTAAACAGTTTGTCAGCGCCGCACTTGAAAATCTTGTCGATGAAGAGTTGGCATTTGCGCCACTCGTGCCTGACGATGAACGGGTTTTGTCGCTGCGCGTTGGTGCCTTAGCGGATTTCTGCGCCGGTTTTTTGAGCGGGTTTGGTGCAGGCGTGAAAACCGGCCGTGCCGATTTGCCGGTGGACATACAGGAGATCATCCGCGATTTCGCATCGATCAGCGGCATCGACGAGGAGGCTGCGGAAGATGAGCAGGACGAATCCTCGTATACTGAGATATACGAATATGTACGTGTGGGCGTCATGCTGGTCATGACCCTAATGGCTCGACCTGCAGTGTCCGACGCATGACTGCTGTACCGATGGCCGAGCACAAAAAACGGCGCGACCGTTTGATGAGCATGATGAGGGCCGGATCCATCGCGTTGATTCCCGCGGCACGGCCGTCGCGCCGCAACCGCGATATTCAATATCTATTTCGCCAAGACAGTGACTTCTTCTACCTGACCGGATTCACCGAGCCCCAAGCGCTGTTGGTGCTCGCACCAGGGCGAGAGCATGGGCAAGAAATACTGTTTTGCGCTGAACGGGATGCACGCGCTGAGCAATGGAATGGCGAACGGCTCGGCCCGGATCGCGCAACGCAGGGTCTAGGCGTTGACGATGGGTTTCCGTATTCAGACCTCGACGACATTTTACCGAGCTTGCTGGAAGGCCGCGAGCGCATCTATGTCAAGCTCGGCGAGTACCCGGAGTTTGACGGCCAACTGCTTAGGTTTGTGGCGGATATTCGTGGCCGCGAAGCGGGTGGGGCGATGCCGCCGGGTGAGTTCGTCGAGTTGAAGCATTTGTTACATGAACAACGGTTGTTGAAATCACCAAAGGAAATTGGATTGATGCGCCGTGCCGCCGAGATCACGGGGGCTGCCCACATTCGTGCGATGCAAGTGTGTACACCCGGCATGACCGAGGCGCAGCTGGAGGCGGAATTAACCTACGAGTTCATGCGACGGGGTGCGCGTTCGCCGGCCTATCCCTGCATTGTTGGCAGCGGCAACAATGCATGTGTCTTGCACTACGTGGAAAATTCCGCCCATCTGAAGACGTCCGATCTCGTGTTGATCGATGCTGGTTGCGAGTATGAGCATTATGCGGCCGACCTAACGCGTACATTTCCAGTCGGCGGCAAATTCACTGCGACGCAACGCGCGGTCTATGCAATCGTTCTTGCCGCAAACGAAGCCGCGATTGCCCAGTGCGTTCCTGGCAATCACTTTAATGCGCCGCATGAAGCGGCCGTTAGGACGATGGTCGATGGCATGTTAGACCTGGGGTTGCTTGAAGGCGACACGGACGAGATTATCGAAACACAAGAATTTCAGGACTTCTGCCCACATCGCACGTCGCATTGGCTGGGCATCGACGTCCACGATGTAGGCGATTATCGCTTTGACGACACTTGGCGTGATTTTGAGCCTGGCATGGTGCTGACCGTCGAGCCCGGACTGTACATCCCAGCCAACGAAACAACCGACCACGTGCCAAGCAAGTATCGCGGCATTGGGGTGCGCATCGAAGACGATGTACTGATCACTAAGGCTGGCTGTGAGGTAATGACAGCCAGCGTCCCGAAGGACATTGCGGGTATTGAAGCGCTCATGTCGCAAGAACCGACACCGAGAAACGTCGTCGTGGGCGCGGAGTAGGTTGTGAATCGTGCGGATCACCGCATAGCCATCATTGGCGGCGGCTTGGTTGGAAGCGTGTGTGCATTGCAACTGAAACAACTGGGCTTTGCGGTCACCCTATTTGAGCGCAACGTGCCGACGATCATTCGCGGCCCGCTCGGGCTCGATATCCGCAATGTTTCTTTGTCACCCGCATCACAAGCACAGCTCGACGAAGTTGGCGTGTGGGACCAGCTCGACCCGGCACCGTATCGGCGAATGGAGGTTTGGGAAGAATGGGGGACCAGCGAAATTGTATTCGATGCGACCGATGTTGGTCGCCAGCAACTTGGTTGGGTCGTAGAAAATGGCCCCTTGCAAAGCGCGCTATGGCAACGGCTCGGCGACGCTGGCGTTACCACGCGAGTGGGCGCGATTAACCATTTGGACTTCAATGGACCGGTCGTGAACATTCGGGTAGCGGGTGGTGGCGATTGCGACGATTCGATCGAAGTTGATTTTGTTATTGGCGCGGACGGAGCCAACTCGGTTGTGAGGAAAGCAATGGGGGTTGCGCTCACCGAATATCCTATTCAACAGGCTGCGCTGGCAACTGTCGTGCGTACTGAACAGCCGCATGAAGACACGTCTCGGCAACGTTTTTTGCAGGACGGTCCGCTGGCGTTGCTGCCTGCTCCCCAAGCGGATATGTGCTCGGTTGTTTGGTCGCAGAGTCCTGCTCAAGCCGCACATCGCGCGGCGCAAAGCGAGCGCGACTTTTGCCGTGACCTCGCACACGCATTCGAGTACCGGCTCGGGGAAATCCAGGCCGTAGATCGGAGAATGGTCTTCCCCCTGACACAACAGTGTGTAAAATCCTGCGCGCCACATGCACGGGTGTTGTTGATCGGCGACGCGATGCGGGTCATTCATCCGTTGGCAGGGTTGGGCGTCAACCTTGGATTGGAAGATGTCCGAGGGCTTGTAAGCGTGGCCGCGACCCAGTCGGATTTAGCAACCGATGTGTGGGGTAAATTTGCCAGGCAACGGCAAATCCGTTCACAAATGATGATCCGGGCGATGGCTTTGCTACGGAGCATGTACGCCAACCCGTCGCCGACGTTTGGCTGGTTGCGCAATATTGGGGTGAAATACCTCGATCGCCGTGGCTGGGTGAAGCAGCAGATCATGCGTGAAGCTTTGGGTTTGGGACCAGTGGCCCGGTTGTCCGCATAGAATGCGAGGAGCAAGACAATAAAATGAGCAAGCACACGCCGCTGTATGACGTGCATGTAAGCGCTGGTGGCAAGATGGTCGAATTCGCAGGCTGGTCGATGCCTGTGAACTATGGCTCGCAGATCAAAGAGCATGTCGCGGTGCGCACCGCGGCGGGAATGTTCGATGTATCACACATGACCGTGGTCGACGTGATGGGAGAAGCCGCTGTGGCTTTTCTGCGGCGTCTAGTGGCGAACGATGTTCAAAAACTCGAGGTCGGTAAGGCGTTGTATGGCGCGCTTCTGAACGATCGCGGGGGGGTAATTGACGATCTAATCGTCTATCAGCGCGCGGATCATTACCGCTGCGTGGTCAATGCCGGAACGCGTGACAAAGTCCTCGCTTGGTTTGATCAGCAAAACCAAGTTGGTGCGGATTTCAAAGAGCAGGACCTGGCGATGATTGCCGTTCAGGGTCCTCGTGCGATCGAAATTTTGACTTCAATCGAGGACATTCCCGGACTGGCCGACGTTGCCCCATTTAATGCACTTGAGCACGGCGATTGGCTGATTGGACGAACCGGCTATACGGGCGAGGACGGGGTGGAAGTGATCTTGCCCGGCGCCGATGCGGTATCCTTGTGGCGCCGCTTAAGCGAAGCAGGCGTTCTGCCAGCAGGGTTAGGGGCGCGAGATACGTTGCGCTTGGAAGCGGGCCTCAATCTGTACGGGCAAGACCTAGACGAAGATACGTCACCGCTCGCCTCGAACATCGGTTGGACGATTGCTTGGAAGCCCGAAGACCGAGAATTCCTAGGGCGTGAAGCGATCGAGCGGCTTCGCGGCCGCTGCCCGCAAAAGCTCACCGGTTTGGTCATGCGGGACAAAGGGGTATTGCGCCACGGACAGCGCGTGGTGACCGACGCAGGGGAAGGTGTTATTACGAGCGGGACATATTCCCCGACCTTGGAGTACAGTATTGCTTTTGCGCGGGTACCCAAAGCAGCCATTGGGTCCTGTCAGGTGGATATCCGTGGCAAAATGAAAGAAGCGACTATTGTGAAGCCGCCGTTCGTAAGAAATGGCAAGAATTTGGTCGACTAGCAGCCTGTTGAAAAACGGACTGATAGGTCCTGGCCAAGGATAGCTCGCCAAGAGTGGTGTGCGCGAAATCGAGCACGTAAGTGCTTGATTTGTCGTAGGGTCCCCAGAACAGGGATGTTCTGCGGGTGAAAAATGGTTCGTAGAACCATTTTGAAGATTACATTTTGAAGATTAATAGAACAACAAAAAGCAAAAATCGAAAAGAAGGACAAAGGCGCATGAGTGAGACGCCAAGCGAACTAAAGTATGTGGCAACCCATGAGTGGGCGCGCCTCGACGATGACGGTATGGTGACCGTTGGCATTAGCGATCATGCGCAGAATGCTCTCGGGGATGTCGTCTATGTAGAACTGCCTGAGATCGGCCAGGTCATCGCCGGCGGCGAAGAAGCTGGTGTTGTGGAATCTGTGAAAGCAGCGTCAGATATTTATGCGCCTATCGGGGGCTCGGTAAGCGTCGTCAATGAAAAACTTGATGATACGCCGGAAATCGTTAATGAAGACCCGTATGGTGACGGCTGGTTTTTTAAACTAACACCAGACGACACGGGGGACCTAGGCGAGCTTCTGGAGGCCGAAGCGTATCAAGAAGTCTGCGACGAAGAAGCGTTGTAGCAGCGGCTTGCGCCGCGATCGTACCGCCTTGATTGCTTAATTAGTAAACCCCATGCCCTTCATCCCGCATACCCAGGCCGACGTGGAGGCCATGTTGCAACAGATCGGTGCCGACAGCATCGATGCGCTCTTCGACGAAATTCCTGCTCGGCTTACAAACGGGCGGTTGGACAAGGTCCCCGAAGGCATGAGCGAGCTTGCCATGCTCGAACTCATGCAAGCGCGCGCAGACAAGGACAATGGTTACGCGTGTTTCCTAGGTGCGGGTAGCTACGACCATCATATCCCCGCTGCCGTTTGGGATCTGACCGCCCGTGGCGAGTTCTACACTGCGTACACGCCCTATCAAGCCGAGGCGAGCCAAGGCACGCTACAGCTGATTTTTGAATACCAGACCATGATGGCATCGCTCACCGGCATGGAGGTCTCCAACGCATCGGTGTACGACGGTGCCAGCGGGATGGCCGAAGCTGTGTTGATGGCGGTGCGGGCGAATAAGAAGAACAAATCGGGTGCAGTATTGACGGCCCAATCGGTGCACCCACACTATCGCGAGACGACCCGTAACATTGTCGCGCACCAAGGCATCGAACTGGCTGAACTTGCTATGGACGACAGTGGCATTGTCGACGTAGACGACCTGGGTGATGTGCAGCCCGCCGCAGTCGTTGTGCAGCACCCTAACTTTTTTGGGCGCCTCGAAGCGGTCGATGCGTTGACCGATTGGGCGCATGCTAATGACGCATTGGTCATTGCGGTCGTCAACCCAACCTCGCTTGCCCTATTGAAGTCACCAGGACAATGGGGTGCTGAAGGCGCCGATATCGTATGTGGTGACGGGCAGCCGTTCGGTGTGCCCATGGCGTCGGGCGGACCGTCTTTCGGATTTATTTGCTGCAAGCAGCAATTCGTGCGACAAATGCCTGGTCGCATCATAGGCCGCACCGAAGATCTAGAAGGCAAAGTGGGCTATACCTTGACGCTGCAGGCGCGCGAGCAGCACATCCGTCGTGGCAAGGCGACATCGAACATTTGCACGAACCAAGGGTTGTTGGTCACCGCCGGTACTATTTACATGAGCCTCATGGGCCCACAAGGGATTCGCGAGACGGCTTTGACCTGCCATGACAAAGCCAATCGCCTGTGCGAAAAGCTGGTGGCCTTGCCAGGGGTAGAGGCGCTATTCGACGGACCGACATTCCACGAATTTGCAATTCGCTTGCCTGTGCCCGCGTCATTAGTGATTGAACGAATGATCGAAAGCCACATCCTTGCCGGAATTGCGCTCAATGATTTCGTTGCAGACCGCGTGGACCATGCTGAAACCGCACTACTTGTCGCGGTCACGGAAAAACGCACCGAGCTTGAAATTGACGCGTATGCTGGGGTCATGGCTAAAGTGCTCAAGGACATGACTAAGCGCGTATGACCAAGCAAGGCACCACCATATTCGATATTGGTCAGCTCGACCGTCGCGCGTTTGCACAACGCGTCGACGCCGCGCCTACCGCGAGCGACATACCGCCAGAGCTGCTGCGTGAGGATGTGCCCGGCCTGCCCGAAGCGTCGGAGCTGCAGACCGTTCGCCACTACACGAACTTGTCTCGACAGAATTTTTCGATCGATACGCAATTCTATCCCTTGGGTTCGTGCACGATGAAGTACAACCCGCGAGGCGCGCATAAAGCAGCGAGCCTGCCGGGTTTTTTGGCGCGCCATCCGTTGGCCCCCGAAAATGTGAGCCAAGGCTTTCTTGCTTGCTTATACGATCTGCAGGAGATCTTACTCGACGTGACAGGCATGCAAGCCGTGTCGCTTGCACCGATGGCGGGTGCACAAGGGGAGTTTGCTGGCGTTGCCATGATCCGCGCGTATCACGAAGCACGCGGAGATGACGAGCGCACGGAGATCCTCGTTCCGAGTGCGGCGCACGGCACTAATCCAGCAACGGCAGCCATGTGTGGTTATCGCGTGGCGGAAGTACCGGTAGATGTCACCGGCGACGTCGATCTCGAAGCTCTCAAACAGAGAGTGGGCCCGCAAACCGCAGGCTTGATGATGACAAATCCGTCAACGTGTGGGGTGTTCGAGCGGCAGATAGAGGCAATCGCTAAAACGGTCCACGACGCAGGCGGGTTGTTGTATTACGACGGCGCGAACTTGAACGCAATTCTCGGTAAGGTCAAACCCGGTGACATGGGCTTCGACGTGTTGCACATGAACTTGCATAAGACGTTCGCAACCCCGCACGGTGGCGGCGGGCCAGGCGCGGGACCGGTTGGCGTATCGGCACGACTCGAACCGCACCTACCAATCCCGATGGTCGCCAAACGCGGCGACGGTGAAGCAAGTGTGTACCGATGGCTATCTGATGCAGATGTGCCCGGCAGCATTGGCCGGCTGTCCGGGTTTGCCGGCAATGCAGGAATACTGATTCGTGCGTTAGCGTATGCACTACTGCTCGGCCGCGAAGGCATGCATCGAGTTGGGGACTTTGCAACCCTAAACGCCAACTACATGGCAGTGCGGCTGGCACAAGCAGGCTTTCAATTGGCTTATCCGGAACGCCGGGCGACCCACGAATTCATCGTGACGTTTGCCAAAGAAGCAAAGGAACTGGGCGTCAACGCGATGGACTTTGCCAAGCGCCTACTAGACTATGGCGTGCATTCGCCAACCACCTATTTTCCGCTTCTAGTGCCCGAGTGCTTCCTCATCGAACCGACCGAAACGGAATCACGTGACGAACTGGACGCGTTCATCGAGGCGCTGATCAGCATTAAAGAAGAGGCTGAGCAAGACGCCGAGTTCGTACGCGCGGCACCCTACAGCACCCCGGTGCGTCGCCTCGATGATGTCAAAGCCGCCCGCGAGCTAAACCTCACCTGGAAATCTGTGTCCCCTGCTACAGCAGATCAACCCCCCGTCGACCCGACACCTTAGCTCAGCGTCGTCTTCAATTCGTCGAGGTCCGTGATGGGTAACGAGCACTGCATGCCGCTACAGACGAATGCCGTGACTTGATTCTGTGTTTCAGCGCTTACCAATGCGGGCACGTAACTTGGCAGTAGCCCAGCGCTCGTATATGGAATTGCATAAACGCTCCGCCATGGGGTGAAGCCGCC
>Ga0114999_10002846_pt1 | contig 22268 bp, 20 predicted proteins | sample ArcticOcean_MG_C_3_FD_89820 | JGI IMG/M metagenome (GOLD analysis project Ga0114999, IMG submission 89820) | Marine microbial communities from western Arctic Ocean - ArcticOcean_MG_CB8_126 | ecosystem: Environmental > Aquatic > Marine > Oceanic | place: Arctic Ocean: Canada Basin | collected...
ACAACCTAGTGTCCTGAATGGCTAATTCGTGGAATTACAGCGCGCCCCACAAGCCCTTCGGGAGGCCCAGGTTCGCCAATAACCGCGTTGTGCCCCTTGCTAGTGATCGGCGCCCACGCCGAACTAGTGCGTGTCCCAAATGCGTAGCGTTTGGCGATGCGCACTTCGAGGGCAGGATGTCCGAGTCAAAAACCCCAGGGGGTTGGGAGGTTTTCGAAGGAAACCGTCGGAGCAAAGATTGGCGAGACGGCAATTTTGGAACAGACACTAACTAATGCATGAAGTTGAACATCTTGCGCCGATATTGTGCGGCGAGGGCATCGCCCTTACCTAAGACGGTAAAGATGCGCAGCATGGTCAATCGCCCGATGTCCTCGCGAAACTCCCGATCCGTGCTCAATATATCCATTGCGCCTTCCAAGGCACCGACATAGTCGCCCGCAACCATCGTTTGCACGCAGTGTTGGTATTTGATCTCCAGATCGTCTGGATTCGCAACCAACGACGCATGCAACTCTTCGAGGCTTGGTAGAACCTCCGCTTCCTCGACAAACTCCAACCTACTCTGCGGTCGGTCGCGGTCAGGTGCATTTTCGGCTATCGAAGCAATTAGCGTGCGCGCGTCCTCGAGATCGCCTTTTTGCACGAGCACGTCGGCAAGCTCCACCCGAAACTCCTGATTACTGGGCTCTTCGTTAACTGCATTTTGCAATATGGCCAATGCGGTATCCCAGTCGCCGCTGGCAATGACTTGATCGAGTTGATCTTTGAGCTGATCGGCCGACGATTGAGTCAACGCATCGAGTATTGTGCGCAACTGTGTTTCTTCGGCAGGTCCATCAATTTGCTCGGCGATCTTGCCTAGATGCACTACCCGGATACTAGGCAAGCCCTGCACCCGCAGATGTTGGGCGAGCGTTTGATCTTCAGACACGTCCGATAACGCAAGCAAGACCTTGCCTTGATACTGACCGATCAACTGTTCGAGCAACGCCTTCGTCTGCACCGACGGTTCAACTTGCTCCGCCCAGAACAGCACAAACACCGGGATCGTCTGCGAGCGTTCTAGAACCTCGGTTTGAAACGTTTCGGGAGTTACATTCAGCACCGCACCTGCATCCATCAACTTAAGCCTTGCTTGGAAATCGAGCCGCGAATTCTACAACACCTGATCGAAGGAAATCTGGCGCGAAAGCGGACGTTCACCGATCCAATCGAAACCGTTGGCTTGGGTCGCAAATTGCAGGGTCGATACGGTGCTCTCAAGCGGCGCGAAGACGCTTTGCAGAAGCCCAGAACAGTTATTTTGCTCGCTAACATGCCCAATGACGACGTGTAGATTTTCGTGGGCAATATTTCCAAGCAGCGTGCAAGACTGCTCATTTGATAGGTGGCCATGATTCGCGCCGACGCGTTGCTTGAGACGGTGCGGGTACGAGCCGTTAAACAACATTGTCCGGTCGTGGTTGGCCTCCAACAGCAAATAGTCACACCCAGAGAACTGTTCGACAACATGTTGCGTCACACAACCTAGGTCCGACAGGACCCCAATGCGTTGCCCACCACTTTCTAGCACGAATTGAGTCGGCTCTCGTGAGTCATGGGGCACTCGAACTGGATTAATCGAAACGTCACCGACAACAAAGCCGGAGTCACCATCAAATGGCACGGCGCCGCTTATTTCCCGCGCTTTTTTGAGCGTGCCGTAGGACGCATGCACCGGGATCGCATACTTATGAGCGAGCGGCGCGACGCCTGAGATGTGATCTGTATGCTCATGGCTGACTAGAATTGCATCAAGATCACCTGCGCTCAAACCGAGGCGAGCCAAGCGCGCCTCTGTCTGTTTGAGGGTAAATCCGCAATCGACGAGGACTAAGGTATTTCCAACCCAGACAATCGTTCCGTTCCCCCGACTGCCGCTGCCGAGCGAGGCAAACCCCATTAGGTCGCGAAATCTCGAATCATGACCAGCACTTGCTGTGACGTTTCGGCATCAATAAACAAACCTTCTTCGCCACGCACCGTTACATCATAACTTTCCCTGCTGCCGTCAATGTGCAGCACCACATCCAATAGGACTATCTCATCGCAACTAAAGGTGATCTTGCAAAAGAAGCCTGGCTCGGATTCTTCGCCAAACACATCACTTGGTATGTTCACATGATACCGGCCTTCCTCGCGATCCAGCGCGAGAATGTCCACATTCGCGTTGCCCAATGCCTGGCCGAGCGTCGCCCATGCCCTATCGAAATCAAGGTTCAGCTTCAACACTGGGTAGCCTTGACTATTGCGCGCTATTTCTGATTTACGCGAACTACCGATCTGTGTGGCCACTTTCGACACCGTTGTCTCAGCCACTTTGGCGGCAACATAAGCTCCAATTTCATTGAGTAGATCGGTTTCCGCTTGCGGTAGATGTGAGCTCACGTCGCCCAGGGAGTCGACGTTGTCCGGCATCGGCAAACCTTGGCTGTCGTTCTCATGGCGTAGATGAATTTCGGTACTTTTCGGTCGCAAACCCTGCTCAACGCGAATCAAGAATCGATCCATTCCGCTCACGACCCCTGCATCCCCTTTTGCATCCTTAACCACGGATCGAATCACATCTCGATAGGTTTCGTGGCCCACCACCTCCATCCAACTTGTATTAAGGCGACCAACCTCGGGCGCGTCGTATGTCACCGGCACGCCGTTGTCGGCGATAAACTGTTTCAACTTCGGCCAAGCCGTGTCTGGGCCTTCAGGAATGACGAGCCAACTTCGCTCGCCGAGTTTCTGCAGCCTCACCTCACCTTGATTGTTGTCACCATAAATCGCATCTGGGAGCGGCGGCCGATTGGGGTAGAAAGCGGGGTTGGCACGCGAGGTAATTGCCGGGATCGGAAACGGATCAGTGTCTTTCGGCACTTCCAGGTCCTGCGGAATAATTAAAGGATTGTCCTCAAGCGCCTCGAGGTAGTCGTCTGCGGGGGTTTTCAACGCACCCTCTTTACCATCAAACCACATGCATCCCGGCGCGAATACGATTACGGCAAGGCATACGGCCCAGAATCTATGCATATAAACTTTCCATCTGCCGGCACCCACTCCTACTACCTTGCTTATCCTATTACCCTTCCGCTTAGAGAGCACCGGCTTGCTTTAGCCGAGTTCGAACTTCCTCGTGGTGAGCTTTTGACAACTCAAGCAACGGCAATCGGATGCCGCTCTGAATCTTGCCCATTTCGCTTAGCGCCCATTTCGTTGGCGACGGTGAGACTTCGACGAACAAGATTTCATGGATCGGTTGCAGTTTTCGGTCGAGCGCTGCTGCCGCATCAACGTCCCCGTCAAGGAGGCTGCTGCAAAACTCAGACATCTCTTTGGGAAATACGTTCGCAGTAACCGATATAGTGCCAACCGCACCGAGCTGCAACATCTGCATTGTCTGCGCGTCCTCGCCCGAGAGAACAAAAAACTCGTCAGATACCCGTTGGCGGATGTCGCGGACCCGTTCGGCATCACCACACGCTTCCTTGATCCCAACAATCTGCGCAATCTCGGCCAACCGTGCCACCGTTTCGGCATTCATGTCGCATCCGGTTCGCGGTGGTACATTATACAGCACGAGCGGGCCATCCGTGTTTTGGGCAACCGCCTGATAATGTTGGAACAAGCCTTCTTGAGTGGGTTTATTGTAGTAGGGGGTGACGAGTAAACACGCATCCGCACCGGCAGCCTGCGCTTCTTGAGTTTGATGAATCGCCTCCGCCGTGGAATTACTCCCGGTTCCTGCAACCACCGGAATTCGACCCGCGACAACTTCAATTGTGCGCTTGATCACCTGCAGGTGCTCATCCGTCGTGAGCGTCGCGGATTCGCCGGTCGTACCCATCGGTACAATACCGTGGGTGCCACTGGCTACATGCCACTCAATTAACGCATCCAACGCCAGCCAATCGACTTCTCCAGACGAATGCATGGGGGTCACTAACGCAACGATACTGCCTCTTAACATTTGACCATGGGCTCAACATACGAAAGAGCGCGAATGTTACGCACGCTGCACGCAAGGAACAAGCGCGGAGCGCAACTCAAGATGCATCACGCCTCGACCGAGAGCGCTTGTTCTACGATGAAAATCACATGCCCAGTGTGCGCTCGAGTTTCAATGTTACCACCCCGCTTTTTATTCATCCAAGCTTGAATCCTCTCAAGTTGAAAGTGGACTGCTGAACGGCCCACATGATCAACGCGTGTGCCGCCGCGCAACATGCCCGCCAGACGCATCGCGTATTCGATCTGAAGATTCTGGCGGCGGGTCGTTACGTCACCTTTCAAATCAGCTTCAAATATCGCATCGCTCAGGTCGCTGAGCATCGTTGCCACATCGTACTCATTACCGTAGAGGCGCGAGTCAGTCATGCGTTGCAGAGCGCGAGGGTGGAGCAAATAGTTCAACACCAAACGCTGCGCGGCAAGAATAGATCGGTGCAGCTTAGGATCCTCCGGCGCGCCCAGGAAATCAAACCCACGCCGTTGTGGCTGTAGGCGGCTAAATACCGCACTCGCGTCAAAGACCGTATCGACAAACACTAAATCGCGTAACACCTGCATGGCGCGTTTTTGTTCGGCGAGGCTCACTGGCAAATAGGGCACGCGGTCACTGCCCGGAGGCAGGCGCTCAACGTACACGCCACCGATGTAACTTGCGATCTCACGTGCCGCTTGAGCCCACTGATTCACCAGCGTACGGTGACCGTTACTCAGCGGCTGCCAAGACGTGTAGCCGTCATAGCGGTCCAACATCGATGTGTGAATAGTCTTGAGGTGCTCGATCCGCATTCTTGCGTAGCCAATCGCATCACCACTCATATCCCAGATATTGACCCGCGGATCGATCCCATATCCGGGGCTGCGCATATCGTCAGCATCGTTGCCAAACACATGCTGCGGCTCACCAGACCTTGCCAACAACGCTTCGAGCCTGGCTCGTTCTGCAATCTCCCCTGGCACCGCCTGGGAATAACCAAATTCGATCGCCCAGTCGTCGTAGGGACCAGGCCGGGACTGGAAAAACCAAGTCTGAGCGCGTCCGGGCGGCGCCACGTTGACCGCTTCATAATCCATTACAGAAGCCGACAAGCCGTCGGCGCTAACGCCAGCCGGGTCAAACGGATCATCGGTGAAATGACTCGCCTTCATGTTGTGGTTGAGGCCCAACGTGTGGCCAATCTCGTGGAGGATCAACATGGACAGCGCATCCTTCAAGAGTTGCTCCTCGAGCGAGGCATCGACACCTTGAATATCTAGGGCGAGGCTTGCGAATTGGTAATTGCTCTGCATTGCACTTGCGAGTACGCAGTGGGCACTACTCGTGAAGCTCATGGCTGACGGCTGCAACACCTCTTGGGTCTTCGCATAGTTAGACACGAAGCTGTATTCGAGCATTATGTCCGCACCCAGAATCTGTCCTGTGCGCGGGTTGCTAAATGACGGGCCCATACCGCCGAATGGCGGGTTTGGAGAAGACGTCCAGCGCAAGACGTTATAGCGAATATCGCCCGCATCCCATGTCGCATCATCCGGTTGTACTCGCACCGCCAGCGCGTTGGAGATACCCGCTTTTTCGAACGACGAATTCCACGCCAATGCCGCTTCACGGATCGTGTCCCGAAACTCCAACGGGGTAGTGTTTTCAATCCAAAAGGTGATGGGCTCGACCGGGTCGGAGACGAACGCATCCGGGTCTTGTTTTTGCAGATTCCATCGATTGATGAGATCGCGATACGGTGTGTGACTGGTCGCAGTCAGATCCGTTACGCGGTCGGTGAAGTAACCCACCCGGTAGTCGTCGCGTCGCGCCTCGTAGTTGTTGTTCGGCATTGCAATAAACGAATGTTGCACTTGAATGCTCACCGCCCGGCTATCCGTCACATCCGCTCCGCCTTGAACCGCAGGCGCAGGATTTCCATACACATATTCGACGACGACTTCGGTGTTTTGGGGATAGCTCTTTGCGCTTACGATCTTGCTGCGCGAGTCACTCAACTTACCGAGCATGAACCTGTCGGTCGGTTTCACATCGGGATTGGGGGTTGGCTTTATCTGCGCGAGCTGTTCCTTCAGCAGCACACTGTCGAGCGAAATGATGATGCCATCGTCATCCTCGGCTTCGATTTTCTCCACAGCGAGCACCGCCTCAGAAATGTTTGCCGAGCGCGCTCGGTACAACGGGTGTTCAGGATCGAAATAGAAACTCGTATTGCGCTCAACAATCTCAATGCGATCGAAGTGTCGACGCAGTTGCAAGACTTTGCCACGGCCGTAATTGCCACGAAACAAACCCAGACCGGCCACCCCATCTACCACATGTATGTGGTAGATGAACTCTTGGCCAAGCTGGGACGGTTGCAACAGTAGCTGCAGCGCGCCGTCCTTTCGGTTCTGGAGCAGGGTAAACAGGCCGCTTACTTCGTCACTTTTCGTCCTGATCTCTGCGACCGACTTACCGCCGTCGCCTTCCGCGGCGTCGGTTTCGGCTGCTTCTTCGCCGCACCCAGTCGAAAACAACAGTACAACAAGTACCCAATGGGCATTTCGCATGGTTAAACCCTCGGAGGCTTTTTGACTATGAAACTACCCTCGCCACGAGAAGGCAACGCTACGCGGGCTTGAAGTAAGGCCTCCGACTAGCCCGTATCGTTCACGGTGGCATTCTGCGTCCTTGGCCAGGCGTTGTAGATTGCCTTGACGAGCGTCGCCAGAGGGATCGCAAAGAACACCCCCCACAACCCCCAAAGACCGCCAAATGCCAAGACTGAAACGATGATCGTGATCGGATGCAGGTCCACGACCTCGGAAAACAGCACCGGCACCAAAACGTTGCCATCGAGGAATTGGATGAAACCGTAGCCCACCATGACCCATGCCAAATCCCAAGACCAACCAAATTGAACGACCGCAACGATGAACACTGGCAATGTCACGACCGCGGCACCCACGAATGGAATCAACACCGAAAGTCCGACCAATACGCTCAGCAACGCCGCATAATTCAAGCCGCACAGCGTCAACAGCACGAAGGTTGAGGCTCCTACGATCAATATTTCGATGAATTTGCCACGCACGTAATTGCCTAACTGAGCATTCATTTCCTCACCCACGGCATTGAGCAGCGGACGATTGGCCGGCAACAGCGATTGCACCCACTGCATCAACTGATCCTTGTCTTTCAGAAAGAAAAATACCGATATCGGTACGAGCACCAGGTAGATGAGCAGGCCCAACACCGAAAACACTTGCGAAAATACCGTCTCCAACAACGCACCACTCATATTGCCGACTTCGCGCGTGCTTTGGTCAATAAAAGCAGCAATCTGATCTTGAGTTACGTAATGGGGAAACCGTTCGGCCAGGAGGTCCATACGTTCGCGCAAGCCAGCCATCGCCGTCGGCAATAGCTGAATCACGCCTTGCAGCTGTTTGCCGAGCAGCGGCACAATTAGGAAGAAGAAGGCAACGACGGTCCCGGCGAACAGCAGCACCGACAAATAGACACTCAATATTCTCGGCACATTGAGGCGACCGAGCAACTTCACAAAACCCTGTAACAAGAACGCAACGACCAACCCGGTCAACACTGGCAGAAGTGTGCTGCCAAGGGTAAGCAGGATCAGCAGCACACCGCTGATCATGACGATCAGGTAAACCGCTTCCTCATTGGAGAAGTAGTCATTGACCCAACCGCCGATGATGCCGAGGAATTTCACGCTTTTTTCTGAATAACGTAGAAATAAGTGCCGTCAATTTCACCTGACTCGAGCAACGTGTTGCCACTTTGCTTTGCGAATACTTCAAAATCGCGCACAGAGCCCGGATCGGTCGCAAGCACCCGAAGACGCTGGTGGGCCGTCATTTCGTTGAGCGCCTTTTTGGCTTTCAACAAGGGCATCGGACAATTTAAGCCTTTTAGATCGAGTTCTCGAACTTCTTCATTCATAACGGATCAGAGTATCACAGGCCGCAGGAACGGCCAGCTTTGAGCGCATAACGCAGTTGAGGCAATTGGCGTATGATTAAATCATGAGTTGCACCCGCATTTATCGTTGCACGCGACGTTTGACGTGGTTCGTCGTAGCTGCGTTGCTATGGCCTACCATCAGCCGTTCCGATACCGTGAATCTGCCGAGTTTGGGTGATGCCTCATCGCGCATCATCTCGCCGCAACTCGAGCGCCGCATCGGCGAGGGATTCCTACAGCAGCTGCACGCTGCCTACCCAACCTCCCCCGATCCGCTCATCAAATATTGGGTAGAAAAGCACATTACCGCGCTTGCCCAGCACTCCGAACTAAGAAAAGCGATTCTCAGTGTTGCTGTGATCGACGACGACACCATCAATGCATTCGCCGCACCCGGTGGCGTCGTCGGTATCAACCTCGGCCTGTTATTGCATGCGCAAGACGTGCATGAGTACAGTTCAGTCGTCGCCCATGAACTGGCCCACCTCAGCCAACGCCATTTCGCGCGTGGCGTGGAAGAAGCGCAAGCTGGCACATTACCTGCTCTTGCAACGCTAATTGGTGCGCTATTGATTGGCGTAATGGGTGGCGGCGAGGCAGGGCTTGCCGCGGTGAGTGCCGCTCAAGCCGCGAGCCATTCGCGACAAATGCGTTTTAGCCGCGAACGCGAACAAGAAGCCGATCGAATTGGCCTAAACACCTTGGTCCGCGCCGATCTTGATCCGTCTGGTATGTCGCGAATGTTCGAACGCATGCAGCGCGCATTTCGGTTCACACGGAAACCGCCCGAATTCGTCCTAACCCACCCGTTGTCGGAAACACGCATCGCCGACGCGCGTAACCAAGCTCTGCAATACCGCGGGGAAACTTTTCCGGACTCCCTCGACTACCATATGATGCGTATTCGGGCGCAATTGAGCTACGAACAAAATCCTGCTGCGTCCATTAAGACGTTCCAAAATCGTCTACGCGACCAGCCTGACGACGTGTCAGCTCAATATGGACTCGCGCTTGCCTTGAGCAAAAATGAAGAGCATCAAGAAGCGCTATTGCTCATCGAAACGGTACACAATATTAACCCGAGTAGCATTCTATACACGGCGGCACACGCTGAATTGCTAATTGCCGCCGACGAAAACGACCTTGCGCAACGCATTCTGAGCCATCAACTGGTACTCAACCCAGACAACACGCCGTTGTCCCTCGTGTATGCAGATTCGCTGAATGCCCAAGGCAAGCACACCGATGCCGAGGCGATCTTGGAACGCCAATCAAAGAAACGACCGGATGATGTCGACGTATGGTATGAATTGGCCGAAACAGCTGGGCTCGCCGGCAATATCACTGGTGTGCACCTTGCGCGCGCCGAGTATTTCTACTTGCATGGGGCATATCACCGCTCCATCCAACACTTAGAATACGCGCAACGCTTGGTCCGGCGCACCAACCCGCAACTCTTGGCGAAACTGACACAGCGCATCCAAGACCTACGTACCGCGGTTCGCATGCAAAATAGCTAGTTTCTCTCCCGAAATTGCCTCCCAAAACCCTACGGATTTTGACTCGGGTCGCGACTCCTGTCGCGCTAGCTGTCCGACCCGCGCGGTCATTTCCAACTTCACAACCGCTATGCAACATCACTGCGATGGCGACCCCTGCTCGCTTAGTGTATTTATGTCAGCCAAGCAGCCACTTGCCGAGCACATCCAACCAAACCATTTGGGATAAAACATGGACTACCAGGAGATCCTTTACGCCAAAGACAATGCGATCGCGACGATAACCTTTAATCGTCCGGATCGGCTGAATGCGCTTACCCAACATATGCGCGTAGAAATCTTAGATGCAGTGCAAGATGCAAGCGCGGACGATGCAATTCGCGTTGTCGTTTTTAAAGGCGCTGGCAGAGGATTCTGCGCCGGAGCGGACCTTAGCCCCACCCCCGGTTCTGCCAAAGCCGGAAGCACCGGCGAACCTGAGCCGAACAGTCTCTTGCCGCGAGATGGGTTTCAAGAAAAGTTTGCGCGCGTAATGTGGGATATGCCGAAACCCGCCGTTGCATCGATCAATGGCGCCGCGGCTGGACTCGGCTTCGGCATGGCGCTGACGTGTGACATCCGCATCGCGTCCGATGTCGGCAAATTTGCGGCGGCATTTTCGCGTATCAGTTTAGTCCCGGAAGCCTGTATGACCTTTTACCTACCGCGGATCGTCGGCCTCGCGCGTGCGGCAGAGATTCTTTATACCGGTCGGCAAGTAGGTGCCGACGAAGCTTATGCGATGGGTCTGGTCAATCAAGTGGTGCCACCTGAGCAATTGGATGATGCGGTTGGCGCGATGGCTCAGACGCTCGCCAACGCGGCGCCAATCGCGATTCAGTTGACTCGACGTGAGCTCTTCCGAGGTCTGGAAGGCACCTTTGACAGCCAACTCGAGATGGAGTTGTATCATCAAAAGTTTGCCGGACGCTCGCTGGATGCGCGGGAAGGACCCAAGGCGTTTATCGAAAAGCGCCAGCCCGACTTCCAAGGGCGCTAAGGCGTGCGAGACTATCTATGCAAGCCGTCTACGCCAGTCGACAGCGGCTGCGTATAACACATCGCTTTTTGCGACGGTTGTAATTTGAGTTCAATGCGAACGCTGAAACGCTAGCATGCGATCCAATGGCAATAGTGCTCGCTCGCGGATTGCTGGATCGACATGTATTTCATTGCTTATCCGGTAGGCCTCATCGGCGAGCAAACGATCTAGAGTTTGTAGTTCATTCATGGCCATCCACGGGCAGTGGGCGCAACTTCGGCAAGTTGCTCCGTCGCCTGCTGTGGGGGCTTCTATAAACCGTTTGCCTGGATTGAGCTGCTTGAGCTTATGGAAAATGCCACGGTCGGTGGCGACTATGAAGGTGTCCTGCGACAACTCGCCGGCGGCTTTGATAATGGCGCTGGTCGACCCCACTGCATCAGCCATCTCTATCACCGAAGCCGGCGACTCTGGATGTACTAATACGCCCGCTTCTGGATAGACCCTCTTAAGATCTACCAAGGCTTTGGCTTTAAATTCTTCATGCACGACGCAAGCCCCACTCCAGAGCAAGACATCCGCGTTAGTTTGCTCCTGGATGTATCTGCCTAAGTGTTTGTCTGGTGCCCACAGCACCTTTTCGCCCTTTGCGTGCAACGACTCGACTATCGGCAACGCGCAACTGCTCGTGACCACCCAATCGGACATTGCCTTCACCTGTGCAGATGTGTTGGCGTATACCACAACCGTGCGATCCGCATGCTCCGCACAAAATTCGGCAAACGCATCCGGCGGGCATCCTAGATCCAATGAACATTCCGCACCCAACGTTGGCATGAATACCTGCTTGTCGGGCGATAGGATTTTCGCAGTTTCGCCCATGAATCGCACGCCCGCGACGATCAGGTTTTGGGCTGCGTGATCACGGCCAAAGCGTGCCATTTCCAGCGAGTCCGATACGAATCCGCCGGTGGCTTCCGCTAAATCTTGCACATCGCCGTCAACGTAATAGTGTGCAACCAAAACCGCATTCAAGCGTTGCAGATTCTTGCTGATACGCTCTTTGAGAGCCTGCCCTGTGTTCTCGTCGAGCACCGCGGGGCTGTAGATCGGAACGCGTTCCGCGGTAAGGCTATAGTCTGGTAGGGTGAAACTCATCATAACGCCTCATCGAGGCTGACTAAACGGACCGCGGATGGTAGTGACAAACCGTACAAAAAGCGAATCTGGCGGCCCAAGGTCCGTGCTGTTTCTGAGTTCTGGACCAAGCCAACACAACGACAATTACGTGCGCATTCCAGACGCGTTCAGCGCCGGAGGATGGCGCGTCACGGTCAAATCTCATGAGTCACTGAGCTATCTAAACGGCTACATTTGCGCCGAGGCAAGCGACGCCCATCTCGTTGATTATGATTTGATCTGGCCGATCGGATTCGGCAACGTCGCCACGTTTCTCGACCGCGTCGGTCTGCTACAACTGATCCCACAAACCAAGCTTGTGACCTCGATGAACGCCTGGCTGACGGCCCATGGCAAAAGCGCTTTTTTAGACCGCGCCCCACCCTCTGCCGTCGCATCCTGTGCTCAAACGTTGCTTGAATTCATGGACTGTGAAGGTGGCGATTGGGTACTCAAGCCGAATGCGGGTAGTTTCGGCCGCGATGTTCACTTCGTGCCACAAGGCAAACAAGGACGCGATACTCTAGTCTCTGTCATGGAACGTGCCGACGGTGAGTTCTTTATGTTGCAACGTTTTGTCCCAGCGATCAAAGATGGCGAAACGCGCACGTTGATCGCTGACGGACAGATCCTCGGCAGCTATCTACGCACGCCAACCAGAGACATTCGTGCCAATGTTGCTCTGGATGCACATGTCGAACGCACCGATCTCAGCGCAACAGCGCAAGGTCTCGTGGAAGACCTTAGTGCTCACTTGTTTCGTGCAAACGTCGGCTTCGCCGCGATAGATACGGTCGGGGAACACCTCATCGAGGTCAACATAGCCAACCCCGGCGGGCTAGCCACACTGACCGAGCTATACGAGCACGACTTCGCAGCTGATTTGGTCGCGGTGATTGCTGCACGTGATTTCGATCGGTAGTTAATATTTAGATCGGGGGGCACTCTCCTAAAGCGGACCGATAATCTGACAGCACTCCGCGATGGCTGAACTGGGGGCTAGCTAGTCCCTGTCCAATTGTCATCTCGAACGCGCACTTCGAGGGCACGGATGCCCGAGTCAAAAGCCGTAGGGTCTGGGGAGGTTTTCGAAGAAAACCGCCGGAGCAAAGATTGCCTGCGCCAATCCCAGATTGGCGAGACGGGAATTTTGGGATAGGAACTAGCTAGGGCCCATCCGTAAACTCGTATCTTACTGAAATAGAAGGGAATAATTTCATAAAGGCGAAAAAAACCTCCTGCTTTTGTTAAAATTAGTTTGCAAAAAAAGATAACGAACCAGAAGATTTTTTACATGCGAGAGACCCGCACAACACAACGGAGTCTGTTCTGACCACGACATCGGCGTGCAACTTAAGCATCTAACTGACCTATTAAATGGTCACCCAGAGATGGTCTCACTGATCAAAAAGGATCTGGTGAACCGTCCACTCAAGCCCGGTGGGCGCAGCGGACTGACCGTCGAAAATATTTTCAGGTGCCTGCTGTTAAAACAGCACCTCGGCGTCAGCTACGAACAACTTGCATTTCATTTGTCAGACTCGATGAGCTATAGAAGCTTTACGCGGCTCGCGCCCAATTTGTCGCCAAAGAAATCGTGTCTACAATCAACGATTCGACAGATCAAGCCAGAGACATTGGAAACTGTTCACAACCTGGTCGCCGCTGACTGACTTGGAAAAGGCAAGTTCTCGGTTACGTGTAGATAACACCGTCGTTAACAGCGTTTTGTCGAGCACATTGGCCAAGCGCATCGCAACCGGAGTCACTCTGCGATGCGCAACAAACCGACTAAACGGATCCCACACAGCGCCTACTTACAATCGATAAGCGTGCGCCGCAGCATCGTGAAACAAGCTCTGTTTGTCTTGTTCACTGAATTGAGCAGCAATCTTCTTGAAGGCATTCCACAGCACAGCATACGAGCAACTTTGTTTGTCTACCGGGAAATTGCTTTCGAACATACAGCGCTCCGGACCAAACAACTCGATCGCCTTTCGGTGATAGCGCCCCGTCGCCTCTACTACTTCGTCGGAAGTAGCTGGCGTGTCTCGTTTATGCCAGGTGAATCCGTTGAGCGGCATCACGATGCCACCCAACTTCGGGTATACGTTGGGACAGCTGGCAAGCTCCGCCACGTCGACACACCACTGTTCGAAGATCGCCTCCGCGTGACCTGCATAGGGCCCGATCCCCAACGGCCCGCCGAAGTGGTCAAAAATTATCGTGGCATCCGGAAATGTCTTTGCGAGATCGGTCAATTCAGGGATCTGTCGATGGTAAAGCCATGCATCGAAACTGAGTTTTCGATCCACAAGCTCTTGGAACCCAGAACGAAACTCATCCTGCAAATACAGACTCTGCGGTGGGTTGGTATGTGAATTGCGCACGTCGTCACTGGCATCCCAACCAGCCGCGTGGCGGATACCGCGGAAGCGGTCCGACAACCGCATGTGTTCATCCAACACCGTGCCCACGCCCGCCCCTAGAGAGAGGTCGGCGTAGCTCACGATGCCAGAACACGCTTGCACATCGCCGTACTGACCACTTGCAGTCATCGCCGCTACACCGTTGACGAATTCGGTTTCGCCAACCGGTTTGAGCGCCTCTGGACCGCTTGCACGGTACATCGACGAACACTCGACGAAAACCGTGCTGACGACATTGTGCCCCGCGCCAATATCAGCCAGCAGGTCAGGCAGTAAGTACGCGTTGTTTGGATGATCCCAAAGATGATGATGCGGATCGCAGATCGGCCGATCGGGCTCGATGATGTCCTCTTTTACTTGAGCTAACCATTCGTCGCTCATGATATGGCCCCCTAATATATGACAACCGAACGAATACTCTCGCCCTCATGCATCACATCAAATCCCTTATTAATGGCTGCAAGATCGAACGTATGGGTAATGAGGTCGTCGATATTGATTTTGCCGTCCATATACCAATCCACAATCTTTGGAACGTCCGTCCGGCCCTTGGCACCACCAAATGCTGTACCTCGCCAAACACGTCCAGTCACCAGTTGAAAGGGACGCGTCGCGATCTCCTGTCCCGATGCCGCAACGCCAATGATAATACTCTCGCCCCAGCCTTTGTGGCAGCATTCGAGCGCTTGTCGCATCACTTCTGTGTTGCCAATGCACTCAAAAGAATAGTCCACCCCACCATCAGTCAGGTCAACGATCGCGGCCACAACATCATCAACGTCAGCCGGATTGACGAAGTCCGTCATGCCGAATTTTTCCGCCAGCTCACGTTTGTCCGGGTTGAGATCGACGCCAATGATCCGATCCGCGCCAACCAACCGTGCACCTTGAATTACGTTGAGGCCGATCCCGCCAAGACCGAATACGGCAACGTTCGCGCCTGCTTCAACTTGCGCTGTGTTCATAACGGCGCCGAGGCCTGTGGTCACACCACAGCCGATGTAGCAGACCTTGTCGAATGGTGCGTCCGAACGGATCTTGGCTACGGCAATCTCTGGCAATACGGTAAAATTGGAAAACGTCGAGGTACCCATGTAATGGAAAACCGGTTCGCCATTCAACGAAAAGCGCGATGTCCCATCGGGCATCAGCCCTTGGCCTTGGGTCTCGCGGATAGCACCGCACAGATTCGTTTTACCTGAAGTACAGAACTTGCATTGCCTGCATTCAGGGGTGTACAGCGGAATAACATGGTCGCCGGGTTTCAGCGAACTTACGCCCGCCCCGACTTCGCGCACAATACCAGCCCCCTCATGCCCCATGATCGACGGAAAAATACCTTCAGGGTCGGCCCCCGAAAGCGTGAATGCATCCGTATGGCAAATACCGGTCGCCATCACTTCAACCAACACCTCGCCATTTTTAGGGCCTTCGAGTTGCACCGTTTCAATACTCAACGGTTGACCTGCGCCAACCGCGACGGCTGCTCTCGTGTCCATTTGCTCTCCCCAGAAATTATGTCCATGCATATCTTGAACGCACTGGTAGACTACGTCCATATGCAACGTTCCCAACCAAGACGGACCAACCCGAACGGAAACCGTCAGTGCGCCTAGGCCTTTGGTGGAAGTTGGGACTGCGCGAGTGGCCAGGTTATATACCACTCATTCCGCTGCTCGCAAATTACGATCGTCGGGACTTCTCTCACGATCTCGGCGCCGGATTGGCGGTAGGCGTGGTGACTATTCCGCAAGCGATCGCCTATGCGTTCCTGGCCGGAGTGCCTCCCGAGGCTGGGCTGTACGCTTGCTTGGTGCCGATGGTCCTCTATGCAATCTTTGGTAGCTCCAGACAACTCGTCGTGGGACCGGTGGCGGTCTCTGCGCTGATGGTCGCCGCCGCTGTTGCCGAGCATGCGCCGAAATACAGCGACGCCTACCTCGGCATTACGACAGTCCTCTGTCTGCAAGCGGGGATTATTCTTATGCTCTTGCGTTTGTCCCGAATGGGAGGATTAGTAAACTTACTCAGCCACCCGGTCATCACAGGCTTTGTCAACGCAGCGGCGATCCTGATCATAGTCAGTCAACTTCCATCGTTCACTGGCATCGAAGCCGAGGATACTTCCAGCCCGTTTTCCACGTTGTCGGGTTTGTTGGCGAATATAAACACCGTCGATGTGGCAACGCTGGCTTTTGGCGCCGCCGCATTGGTCCTGCTACTTCTATTTAGACCATTGGCACTGATCGTATTACGCCTCGTTGTTCCAACCGCGGAAAGCAGCCATCCTCTAACAAGAATCGGTCCCATGGTGGCGGCGATAACCGCCGTCGTCGCTGTCGCCGTGTTCGGGGTCGAGGACAAGATCGCGGTTGTTGGTTTTGTACCGCCAGGCCTACCAACGCTTGCCGCACCGCCATTTGATCCAGAGTTGTGGTTAGCGCTGCTACCTTCAGCCGCAATCATTGCCGTAGTTTCTTACATCGAGAGTTTCTCTATCGGAACGACGCTTGCCGCAAAAAAGCAAGAACGAGTCAACCCGCACCAAGAACTGATCGCATTGGGTGCAGCCAATATCGGGGCTGCCTTTACTGGTGCTTACCCCGTGGCTGGGAGCTTTTCCCGATCGAGTGTTAACTACTACGCTGGCGCAAGGACTCCGGTGAGTTCGCTTGTTTGCGCCATTTTGGTCGTGGTTGCGCTATTGTTTTTTACTGGTCTATTTGCCTTGCTACCACACGCCGTACTGGCAGCGATCGTAATGGTATCCGTAGTTGGCCTAATGGACCTGAAGAGTTCACGCGAACACTGGTCGATTTATCGCCACGACACGATTACCGAGATAGTGACCTTGGTCCTCGTCCTTTTCATGGGCGTCGAAATTGGTCTGATCACTGGCGTCTTGCTGTCGGTCGCGTTCTTTGTCCGCACATCGAGCCGACCGAATATCACCCAGGTTGGAAGGCTCGGCGCGACCGAGCACTTCCGTTCGATCAAGCGCTACGAGGTTGAGACACTGCCCCATGTACTCGCGCTGCGCATCGATGAGAACATCTACTTCGCCAACGCGACCCAGATTGAAAACAAACTCATCAAGCGAGTTCAGAAACGACGCGGCACACGCCATCTGCTGGTCGTTTGCAGCTCCATCAACATGATCGATGCAACCGGCTTGCGGATGCTTCATCGGTTGAATCAACATCTCATTCAAGCCGATGTACGCTTGCACCTATGCGACATCAAGGGTCCGCTAATGGCTCAGCTCAACGAGACCGATTTGCTGGGCGCGCTGTCCGGGGACATCTACTTCAATGCCGATCGAGCAATGAGAAAGTTCGCGAACGAACTCGACGTGTCTGGATGAGCACCCTCGACCGCTACATCACGCGAATAGCAAACCAGACGATTCTGGCGATTCTGGTTTCGCTCTTGAGCATCCTTTCATTGTTTGCTCTGTTCGAAGAGCTCGACGAGGCCGGTGTCCGCTATGGGTTTGTCGACGCCAGCTGGTATGTGCTGCAGACCATGCCAAGACGATTCGACGAATTGTTGACCTATTGTCTGTTCCTTGGTTATTTGGTCGCGCTCGGGCGTTTGGCCGAATCCAATGAGTTGACCATCCTGCGAGTCTCGGGGATGTCGCCGATGCGTATAATGCGATCCCTTACGCCATCTATGCTGCTTTGGCTCACGGCGAGCCTGGCCGTTTCCGAAATCATCGCGCCATCGAGCGAACGCCGCGCCGAAGTCGACAAACTGGAAGTTAAGTACGATGGCGATGCGCTCAATAAACGCGGCGGTTTATGGTTCCACGACGACCAGTTATACATGCAGATCAACGCCATCGACGACAACAAGATCTTCAGCGTGACCCAATATTGGGTTGATTCGGACAAGCGCTTGCAAGCTACGCTCACGGCCGAATACGCAAGCTACGACGAAGCGAGCCACGCCTGGACCATGCATGAAGTCATACGCACAACGCTGGACGATGCAGGCACCCATACCGAGCACTTACCAACCTGGCAATGGGACAATGAAATCGACCCTGAGCTATTGGCAAGTCAGGCTTTCCTCGAACCAAATAAGATGTCGATGCGCGACCTCTATCGACAGATTCAATTCACCCAAAGCCGCAACTTAGACGGCACAGAATACGAGCTGGCCCTATGGTCGCGCGCCTTCAAGCCGCTCACCTATTTCGGATTGACGCTGTTCGCCCTCGGCGTTGTCTTGGGCCCTTTGCGCGAAGTCACCATGGGCGTACGCTTCACGCTTGGCATATTCGCTGGTCTTGGCTTCAAATACCTACAAGACCTCTTCGCGCCAGCAGCGATTGTGTTCGATATTCCAGCCGCAGCCGCAATTCTTTTGCCTATCGCTGGGTATACGTGCATCGCCGTGTATTTCATTCGTCGCAATGCGTGACGTACCGTTAGAAGTAAGTAGCAGGAGAGCAAAATGTCTCAGTCATTGTTTGAAGCGATTGATGGACGGATAGACGAACTTGCTGAGGACCTTCTCGAGGTCTCCCACGCAATACACGAAAAGCCGGAGCTTGCCTTCAAGGAAGTCTTTGCGTGTGGCACGCTAACCCAAAGCCTCAAGAGCAATGGCATTCAACCCGATGTTGGCGTGTTCACACTGCCAACGGCATTTGCAGCCACTCTCAACGCCGACCACGCCGGGCCGACCGTCGCAATTCTTGCCGAATACGATGCGCTACCTGGAATTGGCCATTCCTGTGGACACAATCTCATAGCGACGGCAGCCTTAGGTGCTACGCTCGGCCTGCAAGCGGTAGCCGAGAGTTTGCCGGGAACAATACGTTTGCTCGGCACTCCAGCTGAGGAGCAAGGCGGTGGCAAGGAACTGATGGCACGTGCCGGTGCATTTGACGGCGTGGATGCCGCGATGATGATTCACCCTGCCGGTGTCAATTTGAGCTCAATGCCTTGCATCTGCGTCGCCGAAGTCGAGGCCATCTTCCACGGCAAGTCCGCACACGCATCTGCTATGCCACACCATGGCATCAATGCATTGGACGGTTTGTTACTCGCCTACCAAGCCATCTCCAATCTGCGCCAACATATCCGAGCTACCGAACGAATCCACGGCATCATTACCGAAGGCGGAGCTGCCCCGAATATCGTGCCTGACAAAACGAGCGGCCAGTTCTACGTACGCGCGGCCAACGAAAACGACCTCGCAAAACTCAAACCGCGTGCTCAAGCTTGTTTCGAGGCGGGAGCAAAAGGCAGTGGTTGCGAAGTTGAGGTGAACTGGGCCGGCGTCGACTACCTGGATCTCAATACCAATTGGCCACTAGCCGACCAATTCCAGATGCACGCGGAATCATTGGGCCGTGACTTCGTGCCTTTTGAAAAAGCTCAGAAGTTCGGTGCTGGCAGTACCGACATGGGCAACGTCAGCCACAGAGTGCCTTCCATCCACCCGATGTTGGCTGTCGCACCGCCGAATGTTGTGATTCACAATCCAGAATTCGCACGCTGGGCACGCTCGGAAAAAGGCGACGCGGCTGCTTTGGACGGAGCGAAAGCCCTGGCTCTGACTGCCGCTGACTATCTTCTATCGGGCCCGCTGCAAGAGCAGGCAAAGCACGCTTTCGACGTGTCCAAGGGACTCAGCTGAACACTTGGATATTTGGCTACGGGTCCTTAATCTGGCGCCCGGACATGGCATATCTGCAAGCTACGCCTGCGCGCATTCACGGGTATGAACGTCGCTTCTGGCAAGGCTCGCACGACCACCGCGGGACACCCGATGAGCCGGGCCGCGTCGTCACGCTGATTGCCAATGAAGGTGCCGTCTGCGATGGCATGGCTTACTTACTCGACGAGAACACCGTTGCGGAGATTTTTGAAAAACTCGACTACCGCGAGAAGAACGGTTACGAGCGAATTCAAGTCACCATGCAACTTGCGACATTCCAACAGAACCCTGGCCGCGATGTGGATGGGTTGGCGTACATCGCAACCCACGAGAATCCCGCATTTCTCGGCGCCGCACCCCTGGAAGATATAGCCCAACAGATCAATGAGTGCGTAGGTCCCAGCGGCAAGAATGCCGACTACCTTTTCGAGCTCGCGGCCGCTCTAAGGGCTCTGGATGTCTGTGATCCACACGTATTCGAGCTTGAATCTTTGGTCAATTCGATGGCGGCGTAACAGCGTCGCGTCACGCGCATATATAGGCCAAAATGGCACCCACACTTTAACGGACAAAGCACATGGCACTCGTCGAACGGCTAGACCAAAATGGCATCGCCATCCTATCGCTGAACAGAGCGGAGGCGTTAAACGCGCTCAGTCCAATCATGTTTGTCGAATTGCGGGCTCATGTTGACGCAATCGCCAAACAAATCGAGGACATCGGATGCGTTATTCTACGCGGCGAGGGCCGTTCGTTTTCAGCCGGCAACGACCTTAAAGCGATTCAATCCGGCGAACAAGCGCCCAGCCCTCATTTCCAAGCGGAGACACTCGAAGCCATCGAGCGATTACCGCAACCGGTCATTGCGGCGGTCCAAGGCCATTGCTACACAGGATCGCTCGAGCTTGCGCTGGCGTGCGATTTATTGGTTGCCGGTGAGAGCGCGAAGTTCTGCGATACCCACGGCAAGTGGGGGTTGTCGCCGACCTGGGGCATGAGTCAACGATTGCCACGACGCATCGGTTTGCTGCCAGCCAAGGAAATGATGTTCTCTGGCCGTGTCGTGCGCGGCGAGGAAGCGGTGCAACTCGGACTTGCCAATAAGTGTGTGGCCGACGACGACCTGCTCGAGTCGACCATATCGATGGCCGAGGGCTTTCTCGAAAACTCTTGGTTCACTCTGCGAGCCGACAAAATGCTCATCAACGGTGGCCTCGACAATACCCTTGCGGACGGCTTGAAGTGGGAACGCGACAATAGCCCTGGCCACGGTCCGGACATGGAAGAACGGTTGGCAAACTTCGGCAACAAGTAAAACGCTCGGTCTTTTGTTGGAGGAGCTCCAGCGGGCGATGTTCTGCTGTGGGAGGGGCTTCAGCACCGATCTTGGCTTGCAGAAACAGTGGTTCTCAAAATGGCCAATCAGACGAGCTTGACGCTCCAATCGACGACTGCATAGACACCCTGGCTGGTCAAACAGCCTTGGACGTGGCGCCCCTTTGGAACATCTCGCCAAGCCGTGCCAAAGTCACCCTGCTGGCCGACTCGGGTGATTTGCAACTTGACCGGCTTACCCAACTTAAGCGCTTCGCGACGATCGACAAAACCAAGCCAGGCACGATATTGATAATCACCGTTCCGACGCAGGACGCCAACCGTTTCTCCACGCGTCGCGCTACGTAGTTCGATCACACGTTTGTTGAGACTGCGGGCGAGCACCAAATCCATGCTGTATATATGTACAGTATTAGAAAACCTTTAGTCAATCACCTCATCAACAAATTGACACGCTTGTTGCGCCATTTCTGCAAATACCGGCATCGGGTTGGTGCGCGTTCGTTTGAGCACCACATAAGAGTGGTTGGCTGTTTCCAACCAATGTATGCGTGTGCGCGTATGGACACGCTTGAGGCGTTTGACCAACGCCGTCAACAAGTCACGGTCGCCTAGATCATCACGGGTACCGCTCAAAAACAGCATAGGTGATGCGATATCCGGCATATGCGCCGCGCGTTTATCGTCCGGCTTTTTCGCACCGTGTAGCGGGAAAGAACAGAAAATCAATCCGCTGCACAACACCACCTCCTCGGCCACCGCATGCGATGCCATCCGCCCACCAAAGCTGTGGCCGCCCAAGAACAACGGCACCTGACTATTCGTGCTCGCATATTCCGCGGCAGCGGCAATCGTTGCCACGGACACCTCTTTGTTGTCGACGCGATTCTTGCCTGCTTGCATGTACGGGAAATTGAAGCGCAATGTTGCCAGTTGTTGTCGCGCAAACTCAGCGGCAATCATTTCCATCGTGTTATGGCGCAGGCCAGCGCCAGCACCGTGGGCAAGCACGACAAGCGCAACCGGATTGTCCGGCACCAGCGAGACGGCATCGAGATCACCGTGTGGCGCCTTCAATACAAAAGCGCGTTCACTCCTGTGCAGACTCAAGGGGCCTAAGCCCAGCT
>Ga0114999_10002847_pt1 | contig 22268 bp, 26 predicted proteins | sample ArcticOcean_MG_C_3_FD_89820 | JGI IMG/M metagenome (GOLD analysis project Ga0114999, IMG submission 89820) | Marine microbial communities from western Arctic Ocean - ArcticOcean_MG_CB8_126 | ecosystem: Environmental > Aquatic > Marine > Oceanic | place: Arctic Ocean: Canada Basin | collected...
CTACAGGAAAAAATTCAATTTTGGAATTACTGAAAGCGATTGATGAGCATATACCACAGCCATCAAGACCAAAGGACAAACCATTCTTGATGCCTATTGAAGATGTTTTTTCTATATCTGGTCGTGGTACTGTTGCAACTGGAAGAGTTGAGCAGGGTGTTGTTAAAACTGGAGAAGAATTAGAAATCGTTGGAATAAGAGAAACAAAGAAAACTGTTATCACTGGTGTCGAAATGTTTAGAAAAATATTAGACACAGGGGAAGCTGGAGATAATATTGGAGCTTTGTTAAGAGGTGTTGAAAGAACAGATATAGAAAGAGGTCAAGTTTTAGCAAAACCCGGATCTGTAACACCGCACACTGAATTTGAAGCGCAAGCTTATGTGTTAAAAAAAGAAGAAGGTGGAAGACATACTCCTTTCTTTACTAAATACAGACCTCAGTTTTATTTTAGAACAACAGATGTAACTGGCGAAGTAACTTTACCGTCAGGAACGGAAATGATAATGCCTGGAGATGATGCCAAATTTACTGTTAAACTAATTACTCCAATTGCAATGAATGAAAAGTTAAATTTTGCTATTAGAGAAGGTGGTAAAACTGTTGGAGCTGGAGTGGTAACAAAAATTATAAAATAATCTCTAGGAGTGTAGCTCAATTGGTAGAGTACGGGTCTCCAAAACCCGGGGTTGTGGGTTCGAGTCCCACCGCTCCTGCCAGATAGATAGAAAGATAAAATGATTAACCCATTAAGATTTATACAAAGTGTTAAGCAAGAAGCTTTTAAAGTGACGTGGCCAACGAAAAAAGATGTTCTTGTAGGATCTTTGATGGTTTTTGTTTTGGCTTCTATTGCTGCTGTTTTTTTTCTGCTCTTAGACCAAATTTATAAATTTTTATTAAGTATCATTTTAACTATAAATATTTAAAATGAAAAATTGGTATATAGTACAAACTTTTTCAGGCTTTGAACAAAAAGTTGCAGAAACGTTAAAAGATACTATAAAAGTTAAAAAATTAAGTGAAAAAATAGAAGAAGTTTTAGTTCCTATACATGAAGTAACAGAAGTAAAAAGGGGTAAACGAGTACAAAGAAAAAAAAAATATTTTCCTAGCTATGTTTTGGTTAGAATGGAAATGGACAAAGATCTTTATCATATGATTAAAAATATCCAAAAAGTTACAGGTTTTTTAGGCACCACGGGAACACCGGTCGCAGTACCAGAAAAAGAAATTGATAAAATTATGGGCAGAATCAAAGAAGGATCTTTGATTCCTAAAGCTCAAATAAGCTTTGATGTAGGAGAACAAGTGAAAGTTTGCGAAGGTCCTTTCGCTTCTTTTAGCGGTTTAGTCGAAGAAGTTGATGAAGAAAAATCAAGATTAAAAGTATCTGTTTCAATTTTGGAAGACCAACTCCTATTGATCTAGAGTATAACCAGGTTGAGAAATTTTAATTATGGCAAAAGAAATTGCAGGTTATGTAAAATTACAGATAAAAGGTGGGCAAGCTAATCCAGCTCCACCTGTTGGCCCAGCTTTAGGTCAAAGGGGAATTAATATTATGGAATTTTGTAAAGCTTTTAACGAAAAAACAAAAAGTTTTATGGGAAAACCAGTTCCAGTTGTTATTACTGTCTATAAAGATAAAAAATTTGATTTTATTATAAAATCACCTCCAGCATCACATTTTATAAAAGAGGCTGCAAAACTTAAGGGTGGATCAAAAGAACCAGGTAGAGTTATTGCTGGATCTATTACAATGAAACAAGCGGAAACGATTGCAAAAGAAAAAATGAAAGATTTAAATGCAATAGATTTAAAGGAAGCAACAAAAATAATTTGCGGATCAGCAAAATCCATGGGTATTGAGGTAAAAGAATAATTATGAAGAGAAAAAAATCAAAAAGATATAAGAAATTAATTGAATCTTTGCAAAAAGATAAAATATTTTTAATAGATGATGCTATACAATTAGTTAAAAAAAATTGTAATGTTAAATTTGATGAATCGATAGATATTTCTTTCTATTTGAATTTAAAACAAAAAAAAGAAGAAATTAATCTAAGAACTAACGCAAATCTTCCTCATGGTAATGGAAAAAAAGTAAGAGTTGCTGTCCTATGTGAAGAAACTAAATCTAACGAAGCAAAAGTTTCTGGAGCTGATATTAGTAATTTCGAAACACTTATTAAAGACATCGAGAATGGTAAAATAAATTTTGATAAGTTGGTTTCTACACCCTCTATGATGTCTAAAATTGGAAAACTGGGTAAAATTCTAGGACCCAAAGGTCTTATGCCCAACCCAAAATTAGGAACAGTTACAAATGATATTAAAAAAGCCGTCACAGCACTTAAATCTGGACAGATTGAGATTAAAAATGATAAGGATGGCAATCTTGGGGCATCTATCGGAAAAAAAAGTTTTACTGATATTAAAATAAAAGAAAATTATAACTCGATTGTAGAAACTATATTAAAAGAAAAACCATCAGGCGTTAAAGGTGATTATATTTTATCTGCTTTTTTAACTTCCACAATGGGTGTTTCATATAAATTGAAACTTAGTAAATAAATATGATGAATAAAGAAAAAAAACAAACTTATATTAAAGAAATGAAAGGCTTCTTTGAAAAAACAAGCTCTATATTTGTTACTCATTATCAAGGTCTTACAGTTAAGGAAATAGATAAATTGAAGGCTGAAATGAGAAAACACGGAATAATGTTTAAAATAACAAAAAATAAAATTACCAAACTAGCTCTAGAAGGAACAAAATTTAAAAAATTAGAGAATTTGTTTACAGGACCTACTGCCGTTGCCTTTTCAGAAGATGCAATTACGTCTGCAAAAATTTTAACTAAGTTTGCAAAAAATAACTCAAATTTAAAAATTATAGGCGGAATCATGGAAGAAGAGCCTCTTTCATTAGAAGAGGTGGCTAATATTGCCACACTACCAACTTTAGATGAAGCAAGGTCGAAAATTATAGGTATTTTGAACACTCCAGCAAGAAATATAATGAGTATTTTGCTTGCACCTGGCTCAAAAATTGCTATTTTGGCGCTCGAAAAAAGTAAAAAAGGTTAATAAAATTATCATGACAAATTTAAATAAAATTGTAGACGAATTGTCAAAATTGACAGTAGTTGAAGCTGCTGAACTTTCTAAACAACTCGAAGAAAAATGGGGAGTATCTGCAGCAGCAGCAGTAGCAGCTGCACCAGCGGCAGCAGATGGAGCACCAGCAGAAGAACAATCTGAATTTACAGTTTTTCTTGCAGGAATTGGTGATAAAAAAATTAATGTTATAAAAGAAGTAAGAGCTCTTACAGGGCTTGGTTTAAAAGAAGCTAAAGATTTAGTTGAAGCAGCTCCTAAAGAAGTTAAAAAAAATCTTCCTAAAAAAGAAGCAGAGGAAGCAAAGAAAAAACTTGAAGCCGCTGGAGCTAAAGTAGAATTAAAGTAAATTAGTTTAAATTTAATTTTTTTAATTTGTATTTTATTTTGATAATTTTACATCATAAAATGCAAATTTTTGCATGAAATTATCGTTTACAGAAAAAAAGAGTGTAAGAAAAAATTTTGGAAAGTTAAAAGAAATTTTATCTATTCCAAACTTAATACAAGTTCAAAAAGATTCATATAAACAATTTTTATCCTTACCTGGTACACTTGAAGAAAAAGTTGAAAAAGGACTTGATAAAGTTTTTAAAAGCATTTTCCCTATTGAAGAACTTGCTGATAAAGCATCTCTAGAATATTTATCTTTTCGTTTAGAAAAACCAAAGTTTGATGTTGAGGAGTGTAGACAACGCGATTTAACTTATGCCTCAGCTCTCAAACCTACACTACGTTTAGTGGTTTATGATATTGATCAAGAAAATAATACTAAACAAATTCTATCAGCTAAAGAACAAGAAGTTTTTATGGGGGATATACCATTAATGACACCTAGCGGAACTTTTGTTGTTAATGGAGTAGAAAGAGTTGTTGTTAATCAAATGCACAGAAGTCCCGGTGTTTTTTTTGATCACGATAAAGGAAAAAGCCACGCAAGCGGCAAATTATTATTTTTTTGTCGAGTTATTCCTAATAGGGGCTCATGGTTAGATTTTGAATTTGATGTTAAAGACCTTCTTTATTTTAGAATCGATAGAAAAAGAAAACTTCCAGTTACTACACTATTGTATGCTCTTGGTTATAAAAAAAATGAGGTTTTAGAACTCTTTTATGATTTTAAAAATTTTAGTTACGATAAACGTGCAAACCTATGGAAAACCAAGTTTGATCAAAATGATTACAAGCGTCCAATAAAATTAAGAAATGATCTAGTTTCTTCTGAAGGGAAAAAAATTTTAAAAAAGGGAGATAAAATTAATATAGTTATAGCAAAAAAACTTCACGAAGATGGTTTAAAAAATGTTTCTGTAACTTCGGATTTTTTTATAGGCAAGTATATTAAAAACGATCTAGCAATACCTGAAACAAATGAAGTATTTTTAAAATCTGGCTCTCCTATAACACAAGAAAGTTTAGATAAAATTAAAGAATTAAAAATAGATAAAATTATGATTGCTGATGTCGATCCTATAAATAAAGGAGCATATTTAATTGAAACTTTTAATATTGATAAAAATACTAACAAAGAAGAGGCTATCAACGATATTTACAAAGTGTTAAGACCTGGCGAACCTCCTACTTTTGATATAGCCAAAGAAATTTTTAATAATTTATTTTTTTCATCTGAACGTTATGATCTTTCTGATGTTGGTAGAGTTAAGCTTAATAGCAAGTTACAGTTAAATTGTAGTGATGATATTAAAATTTTAAGAAATGACGATATCATCGCCATTATTGGTCACATGCTCGACTTAAGAGATGGAAAAGGTGAGGTAGATGATATTGATCACCTGGGAAATCGTAGAGTAAGATCAGTTGGTGAATTGGTTGAAAATCATTTTAGAATTGGAATACTTCGAATGGAAAGAGTTATTAAAGAAAAAATGTCAACTCTTTTAGAGGTTGAGTCAGCCATGCCTCAAGATTTAATTAATCCAAGGCCTATCACTGCTGCAATGAAAGACTTTTTTGCTACATCACAATTATCACAATTCATGGACCAAACTAATCCATTGTCAGAAATTACACATAAAAGAAGAGTTTCTGCACTTGGTCCCGGAGGCCTAACTCGAGAAAGAGCTGGTTTTGAAGTCAGGGATGTTCACCCAACTCACTATGGACGAATATGTCCAATCGAGACTCCAGAGGGTCCGAACATAGGATTAATTAATAGCTTAGCTACATATGCTCAGATTAATAAATACGGTTTTATCGAAAGTCCATATAGAAAAGTTATAAATGGAAAAGTTACTAATGAGATCGAGTATTTATCTGCAATTGAAGAGGGTAAATATACTATAGCTCAAGCAAACTCTATAATTAATGAAGAAGGATCATTTGTTGAAGAACTTGTTTCTTGTAGAAAATCTCTTAACTTCATTCTTTCAAAACCAGATACAGTTGAGTATGTAGACGTATCTCCAAAACAATTAGTTTCAGTTGCTGCTTCGTTAATTCCTTTTCTAGAAAATGATGACGCTAATAGAGCTTTAATGGGATCTAATATGATGAGACAAGCTGTGCCACTGATGAAATCCGAGTCACCTTTAGTTGGGACAGGAATAGAAAAAGACGTAGCTTTAGACTCAGGTGTAACAATAATAGCGACCAGAGATGGCATGGTTGACAAGATTGATGGAAAAAGAATTGTTGTTAAGGCAGCTGAGAAAGATCTCTCAAAATCCGGTGTTGATATATATAATTTATTAAAATTTCAAAAATCGAATCAAAATACTTGTATAAATCAAAGACCACTTGTCAAAATTGGAGACGAGATTAAAAAAGGAGATATTATTGCTGATGGTCCATCAACTAAACTTGGAGAACTTGCTTTAGGAAAAAATGTCAATGTAGCATTTATGCCATGGCTTGGTTATAATTTTGAAGACTCAATATTAATTTCTGAAAGATGTGTAAGTGATGATGTTTTTACATCAATTCATATTCTGGAATATGAGTTAATGGCCAGAGACACAAAATTAGGAACAGAAGATATAACTAGAGATATACCTAATATCAGCGAAGAAGCTTTGAGAAATTTAGATGAATCAGGAGTAGTTTATATAGGAGCAGAGGTTAAAGGTGGAGATATACTTGTTGGAAAAGTAACACCAAAGGGAGACACTCAATCAACCCCTGAAGAAAAATTATTAAGATCAATATTTGGTGAAAAAGCCACCGATGTAAGAGATTCATCATTAAAGATGCCATCAGGTAGCAACGGAATAGTTGTTGATGTTAAAGTTTTTAGCAGACATGGAATTGAAAAAGACGAAAGATCAATTGCTATTGAAAGATCAGAAATAGAAGTAGTCCAAGAAGATAAGATTGTTGAAGAAGAAATACTTGAAAGAAATATTCAAGCAAGAGCACAAGAAATACTTAATGATAAAAAACTTGCAAAAGACTATGGAGATATTAAATCAGGAAAAAAAATTACATCTAATGATTTGGAAAAAATTAAATTGAATGAATATTGGAAATTAGATTTTGAAGAAAAGCAAACAAATAACGATCTATTAACTTTAAAAGAACAATATGCTGAAGTAAAAAATGATATAAGAGAACGATTTGAAGATAAGGCAAATAAAATTCAGCAAGGTGATGATTTATTACCAAATGTTTTAAAAATGGTAAAAGTTTTTGTTGCTGTTAAGAGAAGCCTTAAACCAGGAGATAAAATGGCCGGTAGACATGGAAATAAAGGTGTAATTAGTAAAATAGTGCCAGTTGAAGATATGCCATATATGGAAAATGGAAAACCTGTAGATGTTGTTTTAAATCCATTGGGAGTTCCCAGTCGTATGAACGTTGGGCAAATTTTAGAAACACATTTAGGTTGGGCATGTTCAGAATTAGGTGAAAAAATTAATAAAATTATAAAAATTAATCAAAATGTTGCTAAAAAAAATGCATCCATAAGAGAAGTTCTTAAAAAGGTTTATGGTAAAAAAACTTACACAAACAAAATTGAATCTTTGAATGATAAAGAATTTGATGAATTGACTGCTAATTTAAAAAATGGAATACCGATGTCTACCCCCGTATTTGACGGTGCTTCTGTTGAAGATGTTACCGAACTTTTAAAGTTAGCTGATCTCCCGTCATCAGGTCAAACAACTTTATGGGATGGAAGAACCGGAGAACAGTTTGATAGACAAGTTACAGTAGGAATTATTTATATGTTAAAGCTGCATCATTTAGTTGAAGATAAAATACATGCTCGATCTACTGGTCCTTATAGTTTAGTTACCCAACAACCTCTCGGAGGAAAAGCGCAACAAGGAGGACAAAGATTTGGGGAGATGGAAGTTTGGGCACTAGAAGCTTATGGTGCTTCGTATACATTACAAGAAATTTTAACTGTGAAATCAGACGATGTAGCAGGAAGAACTAAAGTATATGAAACTATAGTAAAAGGTGATCACAAATTTGAATCTGGTGTTCCCGAATCTTTTAACGTTTTAATAAAAGAAATAAAATCTTTAGCATTAAATATAGAATTGAACTAAATATGGATACAAGTATTACAAAATTATTTAAACAAGAAACAATAGAACAAAAGTTTAAAAAAATTAAAATTAATTTAGCTAGTCCTGAGAAAATTAAATCTTGGTCATTTGGAGAAATAAAAAAACCTGAAACTATTAACTACAGAACTTTTAGACCTGAAAAAGACGGTTTATTTTGTGCAAGAATATTTGGTCCAATAAAAGACTACGAATGTTTATGTGGTAAATACAAAAGAATGAAATTTAGAGGAATAATTTGTGAAAAATGTGGAGTAGAAGTTACTAAATCAAACGTTAGAAGAGACAGAATGGGACACATAGAGTTGGCGTGTCCAGTAGCACATATTTGGTTTTTAAAATCACTTCCTAGCAGAATATCTTTAACAGTAGACATGAAACTTAAGGAAGTTGAAAAAGTCTTATATTTTGAAAGTTTTATGGTTATAGAACCAGGCTTAACAAAACTTAAAAAATTGCAATTATTGACCGAAGAAGAATATCAAAAAGCTCAAGAAGAATATGGTGAAGATTCTTTCCAAGCTGGAATTGGTGCTGAAGCTATAAGAGATTTACTTATAAAATTAGATTTAAAAGCAGAAAAAGAAAAATTGAGATCGGTATTAAGTGAAATTAAATCAAAAGTTGCTGAAGAAAGAGCTATTAAAAGATTAAAACTAATAGAATCATTTATAGAATCGGGAAATAAACCTGAATGGATGATTTTAACAAGTATACCAGTTATACCACCTGAACTTAGACCTTTAGTGCCTCTAGATGGAGGAAGATTTGCAACCTCCGACTTAAATGATTTGTATAGAAGGGTAATAAATAGAAATAATAGATTGAAAAGATTAATTGATCTAAAAGCTCCAGATATTATTGTTAGAAATGAAAAAAGAATGCTTCAAGAATCCGTGGATGCTTTATTTGATAACGGACGAAGAGGAAGAGTAATTACAGGCACGGGTAAGAGGCCATTAAAGTCTTTAGCTGAAATGCTAAAAGGAAAACATGGAAGATTTAGACAAAATCTTTTAGGTAAACGTGTAGATTACTCAGGAAGATCAGTTATTGTAGCTGGACCAGAACTTAAATTGCATCAATGTGGCCTTCCTAAAAAAATGGCTGTTGAATTATTTAAACCTTTCTTATACGCAAAATTAGATAAGCTTGGTTTAGCCACAACTATTAAACAGGCAAAAAGATTGGTCGAAAAAGAGAAAAGTGAAGTTTGGGATGCTTTAGAAATAATTATTAGAGAACATCCTGTTATTTTAAATAGAGCCCCAACATTGCATAGACTAGGTGTCCAAGCTTTTGAAGCAAAATTAATTGAAGGTAGCGCAATTGAATTACACCCTTTAGTTTGTGCTGCTTTTAATGCTGATTTCGATGGAGATCAAATGGCAGTACATATTCCTTTAAGTTTAGAAGCTCAGCTCGAAGCTAGAGTTTTAATGATGTCCACTAATAATATATTAAACCCATCAAACGGAAAACCAATTATTGTTCCAAGCCAAGATATGGTTTTGGGCATATATTATTTATCTCAAGCTTCAGAAGGACAAGAAAAACAAGATCCAAAAGGATATTTTAGTGATGTTTCAGAAATTGAACAAGCTCTTGAAGCAAAAAGTATAAGTCTTCATTCTAATGTTATTAGTAGGTTTGAAACAGTTGATGAAAATGGAAAAAAAGTTTTTGAAAAATATAAAAGTACAGCTGGAAGATTTATTTTATCTAGTATTTTACCAAAGCACCACAAAATTAAATTTTCTTTTATTAATAAAATTTTAGCCAAGAAAAATGTTTCAGAAATTATTGATTCAGTTTATAGATTTTGCGGTCAAAAAGAGACAGTAATATTCTGCGATAGAATAAAATCATTAGGTTTTTTACATGCTTTTAAAGCAGGAATATCTTTTGGCAAAGACGACTTAATCATTCCAAAAAATAAACAGTTGCTTGTAAATGGTGCTAAAAAACAAATCGAGGATTATGAAAGCCAATATTCAGAAGGTTTAATAACAAGAGGTGAAAAATATAATAAAGTAGTTGATGTTTGGTCAAAATGCACAGATTCAGTAGCGAACGCAATGATGAAAGAAATTTCTGGAGCAACAAAAATCATGCCAGATGGTAGAATTGAAACAAATTCAGTTTACATGATGGCTAATTCAGGAGCCAGAGGATCTGCTGCTCAAATGAAACAATTAGCTGGTATGAGAGGTTTAATAGCAAAACCTTCTGGAGAAATTATTGAAACTCCAATCACTGCTAATTTTAAGGAAGGATTGACAGCATTGGAATATTTTAACTCTACGCATGGTGCTAGAAAAGGATTAGCTGATACAGCTCTTAAAACTGCAAACTCAGGTTATTTAACAAGAAGACTTTGTGACGTTGCTCAAGATATTTCTATTACAAAGCATGATTGCGGATGTAAAACAAAAGATTCATTGTTGATTTCAGAAATTATTGACGGAGGAAATATTATAGTGAGTTTATCTGAGCGTGTTTTAGGAAGAACTGCCGCAGAAGATATAAAAAATCCAATTAGTGGTGAAGTTATTTTTAAAAAGAAAAATTTAATAGATGAAACTGCATGTGAAGCTATTGATGCCGCTGGAGTAAAATCAATTAAAGTTCACTCAGTAATTACTTGTATTTCTAAAAAAGGTATCTGTGCTCTTTGCTATGGACGAGATTTATCAAGGGGAAAATTAGTTAGTGAAGGTGAAGCTATAGGAATGATAGCTGCCCAATCAATTGGTGAGCCAGGAACTCAACTTACAATGAGAACATTTCACGTTGGTGGGACAGCTCAAATTAAAGAAGAGTCACAAGTTATAGCCCACTCTACTGGAATAATAAAAATTACAAACAAAAATATTATTGAAGATTCAAAAAATAATAAAATAATAATGGGAAGAAACACCCAAATCTCAATAGAAGATTCTGGAGGAAGACAAATAGCAATTTATAAAATTCCTTATGGTGCAAAAATATTTTGTGATAACAACGATGAAGTTAAAAAAGGGAAGAAAATTTGTGAATGGGATCCTTATACTTTACCTGTTATAGCTGAGAAAAGTGGTTTAGCTAGCTTTATGGATTTAGATGATGGAATTTCTTTAGCAGAAACTGTTGATGATGAGACAGGCATATCGTCAAAATCAGTCTTAGATTGGAGAGCTCAATCAAAAAATACTGAATTAAAACCAAGGATCACTCTTAGAGATGAAAAAGGAAATGTAGTTAAGAAAGCTGACGACAATGAAGCTCGATATTATTTAGTTCCTGGTTCTGTTTTATCAATTAAAGATGGCCAAAAAGTTTCAGCTGGAGATGTTTTAGCTAGACTTCCGAAAGAAACATCTAAAACAAAAGATATAACAGGAGGTCTGCCTAGAGTAGCTGAATTGTTTGAGGCCCGTAGACCTAAGGATAGCGCAATCATCGCAGAAAATGATGGATCTATTGAATTTGGTAAAGAGCTAAGAGGAAAGCTTAAAGTTTCAATTGTTACACCAGAAGGAACGTCTTCAAATTATTTAATACCAAAGGGAAAACATATTAATTTTAATCCAGGTGAAAAAATTAAGAAAGGTGAATATCTTTTAGACGGCAGCCCAGCTCCTCATGATATACTGAGAATATTAGGTGTTGCAGCTTTAACAGATTATTTTACTACCGAAGTTCAGGAAGTTTATAGATTACAGGGTGTTATTATTAACGATAAACATATTGAAACTATATTAAGGCAAATGTTAAAGAAAATTGAGATAAAAATTTCAGGCGATTCAAATTATTTACTAGGTGAAATAGTAGATAAAATTCAACTTGATAATATTAATGAAGATTTAAAAAGAGAGAATAAAAAACCAGCTTTGGGCGAAAGAGTTTTGTTAGGTATAACAAAAGCTTCTTTGCAAACAAATTCATTTATTTCAGCAGCTTCATTTCAAGAGACTACAAGAGTCCTTACTGATGCGGCTATAAAAGGAAAGGTAGATACTCTTCAGGGTCTAAAAGAAAACGTTATAGTGGGTCGTCTTATACCCGCTGGTACTGGTGCTACTAAAATCAGATGGGAAAATGAAGCTAAGGCACGCGATGAAGCTTTAGCAAAAGAAGAGCCGCCCGAAACCAAAGATAAACAGCTTCCAGCCTCATAAAAAAACTTAGATATAAAGTATATTTTAATCAGATCAGTGTTGACTTTTAACACCTCAGTGAGTAATTTAGCGCAATTTTGATGGTTAGAAGTGAGGTACTATTTACCTTAAACACTAGCTAAAAAGTTATAATTACTTCCGCTTAGTAATACTTTTCACCATTAAATAATTATATAATATTATGCCAACTATTAACCAGTTGATTAAAAGATCTAGAGCAAAACCTAAACTTAGGAGTAAAGTTCCTGCGCTAGAACATTCGCCTCAAAAAAGGGGAGTTTGTACAAAAGTTTATACAACAACACCTAAAAAACCAAACTCCGCTCTTAGAAAAGTTGCTAGAGTTAGATTGTCAAATGGTCATGAAGTTACTTGCTACATACCAGGCGAAGGTCATAATTTACAAGAACACTCTGTAGTTTTAATTAGAGGAGGTCGTGTAAAAGATTTACCAGGAGTTCGTTATCATATTTTAAGGGGAAATTTAGATACACAAGGAGTTAGTGCTAGAAAGCAGCAAAGATCAAAATACGGCGCAAAAAAACCAAAGTAATTTATGTCTAGAAAAAATCAAGCACCTAAAAGAATTTTTTATCCTGATCCGAAGTATGGTTCTAAAGTTTTAGCAAAATTTATTAATTTTGTAATGAATGATGGAAAAAAGTCTACAGCTGAAAAAATAATATACACAGCGTTTGACATGATAAAAGATAAAACTAAAGATGATCCAATAAAAATTTTTAATGATGCAATTAACAATATAAGACCTAACCTTGAAGTTCGTTCTAGAAGAGTAGGAGGAGCAACATACCAAGTTCCTGTTGAAGTTAAAACTAATAGATCGCAAACTTTAGCACTAAGATGGTTATTAGAGGCTTCTAGAAAAAGAAAAAACAGAACAATGTCTGATAAACTTTTCAATGAATTAATGGACGCTTCACAAAAAAAAGGTTCAGCGATTAAAAAACGAGAAGATACTCATAGAATGGCTGAGTCAAACAAAGCGTTTGCTCATTTTAGATGGTAAAATTATGTCCAGAACACACACATTAGATAAATACAGAAATATTGGTATCATGGCTCACATTGATGCTGGAAAAACAACTACTACAGAAAGAATTTTGTACTACACAGGAAAAAGTCATAAAATTGGTGAAGTTCATGATGGTGCTGCGACTATGGACTGGATGGAGCAAGAACAAGAAAGAGGAATTACAATTACTTCAGCTGCCACTACATGTTTTTGGAGAGAAAATAGAATAAATATTATTGATACCCCGGGTCACGTTGATTTTACAATAGAAGTTGAAAGATCTTTAAAAGTTCTTGATGGAGCTGTTTGCGTATTTGACGGAGTTGCTGGCGTTGAACCGCAATCAGAAACTGTTTGGAGACAAGCAGACAAATATCAAGTTCCAAGAATTTGTTTTGTAAATAAATTAGATAGAACTGGAGCAGATTTTTTTAATTGTGTTCAAATGATTAAAGATAGACTCGGAGCAAAACCTTTAGTTATGCAAATACCCGTTGGTATAGAGGCGGGCTTAAAAGGTGTTGTTGATCTTGTTAAAATGAAAGCCGTTTTGTGGAAAGATGAAAAACTGGGAGCTGAGTTTGAATATACAGAAATACCTTCAGATTTAAAAGATGAATCAGATAAGTATAGAAAAGAATTGATAGAAACAGCAGTAGAACAAGATGAAAAATTGATGGAAGCCTATTTAAATGGAAAAGAAATATCAGAAAAAGATTTAATTTCATGTATTAGAAAAGGATGTATAAATTTTGACTTTGTGCCTGTTCTTACGGGGTCAGCATTTAAAAATAAAGGTGTACAACCTTTATTAGATGCAGTTGTAGATTATTTGCCTAGTCCTATTGATATTGGGTCAATTAAAGGAACTAAACCAAATTCAAAAGATGAAGTAGAAAGAAAGTTTGATGATAAAGCTCCTTTCTCAGCTCTTGCATTCAAAGTTGCAACCGATCCATTTGTTGGAACTTTAACTTTTATAAGAGTTTATTCTGGCACTCTAAAAGCAGCTACCGGAATATATAATACTTCTAAAGATAAAGAAGAAAGAGTTGGTAGAATGTTATTAATGCATGCAAATAGTAGAGAAGATGTTAAAGAAGCCAATACTGGTGATATTGTTGCTTTAGCCGGGTTAAAACATACCATTACTGGTCACACATTATCAGATGAAAGTGATCCTATCCTTTTAGAACCTATGGAATTTCCTGACCCAGTTATAGAAATTGCTGTTGAACCAAAAACAAAAGCTGACCAAGAAAAAATGGGAGAAGCATTAGGAAGATTAGCTAGAGAAGATCCATCATTTAGAGTTACTTCCGATGAAGAGTCAGGACAAACTATTATTAAAGGTATGGGAGAGCTTCATTTAGATATCATTGTTGATCGAATGAAAAGAGAATTTAAAGTTGAAGCTAACATTGGTGCTCCTCAAGTAGCTTATAGAGAAACTATATTAAGACCTGCAACTGTTACTTACATACACAAAAAACAAAGTGGTGGCGCAGGTCAGTTTGCTAAAGTTGAATTAAGCGTAGAACCTTTGGCACCTGGCGGTGGAAGAGAAATTGAAAATAAAATTAAAGGAGGAGCTATTCCAAAAGAATTTATTCCAGGAGTTGAAAAAGGTGTAGAAAGTGTTGCCGACAATGGAATCTTGGCAGGCTTTCCATTGATCGATTACAAGGTTACTATTTTAGACGGATTGCATCACGATGTAGATTCAAGTGTTTTAGCTTTTGAAATTGCATCTAGATATTGCTTCAAAGAAGCTTGTGCTAAAGGAACTTTAAAGCTTTTAGAACCAGTTATGAGAGTAGAAGTTATTACCCCCGATGATTATATGGGCGATGTAATAGGAGATTTGAATAGTAGAAGAGGTCAAGTTTCAGAAACAAGCAAAAGAGGAAATGCGACTGTCATAAGTGCCATGGTTCCTTTAGCAAATATGTTTGGTTATATTAATAATTTAAGATCAATGTCTCAAGGCAGAGCTCAATACTCAATGTTTTTTGATCATTATGAAAAAGTTCCTCAAAATGTACAAGACGAAGTAACAAAGAAACTGGCATAAATTATGGATAAACAAAATATTAGAATACATTTAAGAGCTTATGATAATAAAATTCTTGATCTTTCCACAATAGAAATTGTGAATACAGCAAAAAGAACAGGAGCTCAAGTTAGAGGTCCAATTCCTTTACCAACAAAAAAAGAAATCTTTACGGTATTAAGATCACCACACATTGATAAAAAAAGTCGAGAACAGTTTGAAACAAGAACCCACAAGAGATTAATAGATATTATAGAACCGACTCCACAGACAGTAGAGGCCTTAATGAAATTAGATTTAGCTTCTGGTGTAGATATAGAAATTAAACTTTAGAGAAATTATGACTATTGGATTAATTGGAAAAAAAATTGGAATGACAAGGGAGTTTTTTGATTCAGGAATATCAATGCCTGTAACAGTGGTGTCAGTAGAAAAAGGCAGAATTATTGATATTATCACTAAAGAAAAAAGAGGTTACGACGCTATAAAAGTTGGTTTTGGAAAAGTTAAAAACTCAAAATTAACTAATCAAATGAAGGGTGTATTTACAAAAAAATCTACAGAACCTAAAAAAATACTAAAAGAATTTAGAGTAGATAATATTTCTGAATTTAAAGAAGGAAACGAAATAGGGTTGGAATTATTTAAAGATCAAAAGTTTGTTGATGTGACTGCAAAAACAATAGGTAAAGGTTTCGCTGGTGTCATGAAAAGGCATAATTTTGGTGGAATGAAAGCGTCCCATGGTGTTTCTGTATCACACAGAGCTCACGGATCCACTGGCCAAAACCAGGATCCTGGTAAAGTGTTTAAAGGAAAGAAAATGGCTGGGCATATGGGGGATAAAATGAGAACTATTCAAAACTTGGAAATAGTTAAATCTGATATAGAAAATAATTTAATATTTATAAAAGGGTCAATACCTGGATCAAAAAATTCTTTTGTTTTAATACAAAAAAACGCTAAGAAAATAAATAGAGATTCCTCAGTTGATAAAGCAAGAAAAATTCAAACATCAGGAGATGATGATAATATTAAGCGAAAAAATGATACATCATTAAAAAATGAAAAATCTAAGGATGTAAAAAAAGATGAAAAGGTGAAGAAATGAAAATAGATGTTATTAATATAGAAGGTAAGAAAATTGAAAATGTAGAAATTTTAGATGCTATTTTTTCTTTAAAACCTAATAAAAAGATAATTCAATCAGTTTTAGATTATCAGATGAATCTTTTCAAACCAAGAACTGCAAAAACTAAACAAAGAAATGAAATTAAAGGATCGACTGCTAAAATTTATGCTCAAAAGGGTACTGGCGGCGCAAGACATAGTAGTAGGAAAGCTCCAATCTTTGTTGGTGGTGGTATTGCTCATGGGCCTAAAGGAAATGTCTACAAAATGAAAAAAATTAATAAAAAAGTTAAAAAGTTAGCTTTGTTACATTTGCTGTCACAAAAAAATAAAGTTAAATCTTTGCATGTAGTAGAAGACTTTAAAAGTGAGATTAAAAAAACAAAAATATTTAATGCTTTTCTTGAGAAAAATAATTTTAATAATTCGCTAATAATTTCAGATAAAAATTCAAAAATAAATATCTATAAATCTTCAAAAAATATACCAAATATTAAAGTTACAGATGAAGATGGTGCAAATGTTTATGATTTATTAAAGTATAAGAATGTAATTTTCACTTTTAGTTCAATAAAAAGTGTACAAGAAAGACTTTCAAAATGAAAAAATTTAATCCTTTGGATACTATTATTTCACCAAATGTCACAGAAAAATCTTCTTATTTATTAGAACTTAATAAAGTAGTATTTAAAGTTGACATGGGTGCAAATAAAAATTCTATTAAAAGATCAGTCGAAAAGTTGTTTAAAGTAAATGTAATCAAAGTTAATACAATAAAAGTTATTGGCAAAACAAAGATAATTAAAGGTAAAAAAACTTTTAAATCAAGTTTTAAAAAAGCAATAATTACCTTAAAGAAAGGACAGAGCATAGATTTAGCTACTGGAGTTTAATTTTATGTCATTAAAAACATTTAAATCATATACAAAATCTACTAGAGGAACTGTATTAGTAGATAAAAAAGATTTATGGAAAGGTAAACCGATTAAATCTTTATCATCTGGAAAGATTTCTACTGGAGGACGAAATAATCAAGGAAGAATTACTTCTAGACATAGAGGCTCTGGCCACAAAAACAAATATAGAGAAATAGATTTTTATAGAAAAAAAGATGATATGGAAGGAACTGTTTTAAGACTTGAATATGATCCAAACAGATCAGCTTATTTAGCTTTAATCGAATATAAAGATTCAATAAAAAATTATATTCTTGCTCCAAATAAAATTAAAATAGGAGATAAAATAATCTCTGGTAAGAAAAAAGAAATTAAAATTGGTAATTGCATGCCTTTAAGTGACATCCCTGCTGGTACAGATATTCATAATATAGAGTTAAATCCTAATGGAGGAGGTAAATTAATAAGATCAGCTGGTGCAGCTGCACAAATCTCAGGTAATGATGGGATTTATTGTATTATTAAATTATCTTCTGGGGAAATAAGAAAAGTAATTAATACAGCTAGAGCCACAATTGGTTCTGTATCTAATGCTGATCATCAAAATATTAAAATTGGTAAAGCAGGAAGAAATAGATGGAAAGGTAAAAGACCTCAAACTAGAGGAGTGGCAATGAATCCAGTCGATCATCCCCACGGAGGCGGTGAAGGAAAAACATCTGGAGGAAGAAGCCCAGTTTCGCCATGGGGTCAGTCTGCAAAAGGTTTAAAAACAAGAAACAACAAGAGAACAAATAAATATATAATAACAAGAAGAAAAAAAAGGAACTAATTTATGTCACGCTCAGTATGGAAAGGACCATTTGTTGACCCGAGTCTAATTAAAAAAGTTGAAAGACTTAAAGGACAAACAAATGTACCTCCAATAAAAACATGGTCAAGAAAATCTACAATAATTCCTGAATTTATAGGTTTAAGTTTTTTAATACACAATGGGAGAAAATTTATACCAATCAGAATATCAGAAGAAATGGTAGGACATAAACTTGGTGAATTTTCACCAACGAGAACTTTTAATGGTCATACTCCAGCAGATAAAAAAGCTGCCCAGTCTGACGGATCAAGCAAACCTGCTCCAAGCGCAAGCCCTTCTGCTCCTGCAAAACCTAAAATTGAAAGTTCTGATGCCAAAAAATAGAAATTTAGTTAAATCAATTAATCGAAACGTTCGATCAAGCACAAGAAAGGTAAATATAATATTAAAACATATAAGGGGAAAAAAAGCTGATGTTGCTATTAGAGATCTATCTTTTGCAAGACAAAGAATAGCTTTTGATATTAAAAAAACTGTCCAATCAGCCATAGCAAATGCAGAAAATAATTATCAATATGATATTGACAATTTGTATGTCGAAGAAGCTTACGTTGGAAAATCTATTGTTTTAAAAAGATTTCGACCTAGAGCAAAAGGTAGAGCTAGCGCAATTAAAAAACCTTATTGCAATGTTACTATTATATTATCAGAAAAAATAAAAGAGAAAGAGGGAGCTCATGGGTCAAAAAGTTAATCCTATAGGTTTAAGACTTGGAATAAATAGAGGTTGGGATTCAGTATGGTTTGCTAAGAAAAAAAACTATGGAAATCTCTTAATAGAAGATTTTAAAATAAGAAACTATATTAAAAAGAATATCTTAAATTCTGGAGTGGCCAATGTCGTAATTGAAAGAACTACTAAAAAATGCATAGTTTCTATTTTTACATCTAGACCTGGTTTTGTTATTGGAAAGAAAGGTTCAGATGTAGATAAGATTAAAAAGAATTTATCAAAAATCTCAACTAGTGATATCAGTTTAAACATTAAAGAAGTTAAAAAACCAGAGCTCAATGCTTTTTTAGTTGCTGACAATATAGCTCAACAATTAGTAAAAAGAATAGCTTATAGAAGAGCAATGAAAAGAGCTATGCAATCCACACTTCGTTTAGGAGCTAAGGGTATTAGAGTCTGCATAAGCGGTAGATTAGGAGGAAACGAAATAGCAAGATCTGAATGGCAACGTGAAGGCAGCGTCCCTCTACATACATTTAGAGCTGATGTAGATTATGCAGAAGCAGAAGCTTTAACAACATACGGTATAATTGGTGTGAAAGTTTGGATTTATAAAGGAGAAAAATTTAAAGATAAAAATACTTTAAAAGGAAGAGAAGAAAAAAATGCTACAACCAGCAAGAACAAAATATAGAAAAGCCCATAAAGGCAGAATACATGGTAAGGCCACTAGAGGCCATTTGTTAAATTATGGCGCTTATGGATTAAAGGCAATGGAACCTGAAAGAATTATTTCTAAGCAGATTGAGGCAGCTAGAGTAGCTTTAACTAGGTATATGAAAAGAACTGGCAAAGTTTGGTTAAGAATATTTCCTAATATACCAGTATCTAAGAAACCAACAGAAGTAAGAATGGGAAAAGGTAAAGGAGCACCAGAGTTTTGGGCCTGCAGAGTCAAACCTGGTAGGATTATTTTTGAAATTGATGGAGTTGATGAGGCAACTGCAAAAATAGCATTGTACAAAGCTTCTGCTAAATTACCCATTAAAACAAAATTTATAAAAAGATTTAATGTATGAAAAATAAAGAAATAAAAAAATTAAGCATTGACGAACTTAAAAAAAAGGTTGATGTATTAAAAAAAGATCTATTCAACTTCAGATTTCGAAGAGTTAACGGACAAATAGATGATACTGCTAAAATTTCACAAACAAAAAAAGATTTAGCTAAAGTTTTGACAAATTTAAATAACAAAAGTAATTAAAAATGAAAAAAAAAGTATTAAACGGAAAGGTAATAAGTGATTGCAACAATAAAACAATTGTTGTTTTAGTTAAAAGGAAGTATTCACACCCTTTTTTTGGAAAAGTTATGACTTCATCTAAGAAATATCATGCTCATGATGAAAAAAATAAATTTAAAATAGGAGATGACGTCAAAATAATTGAATCTAAACCATTTTCTAAAAAGAAAAAATGGGAGGCATTAGAAAACAAATGATACAAGTCCAAACAGAATTGAACGTAGCAGACAATACAGGTGCTAGAATAGTTGAATGCATCAAAGTTTTAGGTGGATCTAAGCGTAGGTACGCTTCTATAGGTGATAATATTGTAGTAACCGTAAAAGAAGCTATACCTAATGGAAAAGTTAAAAAAGGAACTGTGCATAAAGCTGTTGTTGTTAGAACTAAAAAATCAATACATAGGAACGATGGCAGTAAGGTAAAATTTGATACTAATGCCGCTGTTTTAATTGATGAAAAAGGTGAGCCAGTAGGCACAAGAATATTTGGTCCAGTAACAAGAGAATTACGAGCAAAAGGGCAAACTAAAATTATATCACTAGCACCGGAGGTTTTATAAAAATGATAAAAAAAGGGAACCAAGTAGAGATTATGTGTGGCAAAGACAAAGGTAAAAAAGGTGAAGTGATAGAAATATTTAGAAAAAATAACAAGGCAAAAGTTAAAGGAATTAATATCATAAAAAAACATGAAAAAGCCACTAAAGAGAAAAAGGGTGGAATAATATCAAAAGAAAATTTTATAGATATGTCTAATCTCAAAACTTTGGAAAATGATATTAAAAAAAAAAAGGTTATAAATAAAAAATGACACCTCGACTTAAAGAAAAATATAAAAAAGATATAATTAAAGATTTACAAAATAAATTTTCAATGAAAAATACGCTAATGGTTCCAAAATTAGATAAGATAATTCTTAACATGGGCTTGGGTCTTGATGGAAGTGATAAGAAAAAATTACAAAATTGCATTGAAGACATGTCTTTAATAGCTGGACAAAAACCAATCGTTACAAAATTTAAAAAATCTATATCAAATTTTAAAACTCGTAAAGGATCTACCGCTGGTGTAAAAGTTACCTTAAGAGGCAATAAGATGTATGAATTTATAGACAGACTTGTAAATATAGCTTTACCCCGTATTAAAGACTTCAGAGGATTAAAGCCTGATGGATTTGATGATTTTGGAAATTATAGTTTTGGCATAAAAGAACATATAATATTTCCTGAAATTAATTTCGATAAAGTGGATCGTATTAGAGGCATGGATATTACAATAGTAACTAGTGGAAATGATAAAAATTCAAAGTTTGCTCTACTGGAAGCTATGAATTTTCCTTTTATTAAAAAAAATAAGATGAAAGTAAATTAATATGGCAAAAACAAGCGCAATACAAAGAAATTTAAAAAGAATTAAGCTAACTAAAAAGTTTAAAAAGAAACGTGAGGCTTTAAAGAAAATTATTAGAGACAAAAAACTTCCTCTAGATGAAAGATTTGCTGCTCAATTAAAACTCGCAAAGTTACCTAAAAATTCCTCTAAAATTAGAATTATGAACAGATGTGAGATAACTGGCAGACCACATGGCGTATATAGAAAATTAAAAATTTCAAGAATTGCACTAAGAGAATTGGCTTCTAGTGGAAAAATTCCTGGTATGACAAAATCAAGTTGGTAAAAAATAGGAGGTAAAAAATGACTTTAATAGACCCAATAGGAGATATGATTACTAGAATTAGAAATGCTCAAATGAGACGTTTGGGCACAGTTAATATACCTAATTCAAAGTTTAGAGAAAAAATTTTAGAAGTTCTTAAACATGAAGGTTTTATTTCTGATTATAAATTAGTTATGAACGAAAAAAAAATAGGCATTTTATCTGTCAATCTTAAATATAGTGACGGCTTGCCCGTTATTAAAGAAATAAAAAGAGTTTCAAAACCTGGTAGAAGAATTTATGCTAGAGCTGACAGCATATCAAAAATTCAAAACGGTTTAGGTTTATCAATCGTATCTACTTCCAAAGGTATAATGACTGACAATGATGCTAGGAATAAAAAGATTGGTGGAGAAATAATTTGTAAGGTGTTTTAATTTATGTCAAAACTTGGAAAAAAACCTATTCAAATACCAAAAGATACAAAGATTACTCTTGAAACTGGTAAACTTAAACTAAATGGTCCAATGGGATCAAAAGAGCTCACTATTAATGAAAAAATATTTTCTACGACAATATCAAAAGAAAATAATTTAATGTTAAATCTTATAAATAAAAAAAATAAAGACAAAGATAGCATGATGTGGGGAACCACAAGAAGTATACTCAATAGTGCTATTATTGGTGTAAGCAAAGGTCATGAAAAAACTTTAGAATTGACCGGCGTTGGTTATAGAGCAAATTTAAAAGGTGATAAATTAAATCTACAACTAGGATTTAGTCATGATACTTTATATGACATCCCCAAAGGAGCTAAAGTTACTGTAGAAAA
>Ga0114999_10002850_pt1 | contig 22259 bp, 19 predicted proteins | sample ArcticOcean_MG_C_3_FD_89820 | JGI IMG/M metagenome (GOLD analysis project Ga0114999, IMG submission 89820) | Marine microbial communities from western Arctic Ocean - ArcticOcean_MG_CB8_126 | ecosystem: Environmental > Aquatic > Marine > Oceanic | place: Arctic Ocean: Canada Basin | collected...
CCATTAAAGAAGCAAAAGCAATAGGTTATCCTGTTTCCAAACTTATTGGTAACTGGTGGGCTGCTTCCGAAAATGATACCCGTCCAGCAGGTGCGGCATCAGTTGGTTACAAAGCTGCAGGTTTTCATACAATTGGACAAAATTATCAATTACATAAAGATATTCTTGCAAAAGTTTATGGGGCCGGAAATGGTTCTGGTGAGAAGAGTGTAGTTGGTGAAGTATTATACAACCGCGCGCTTGTGCAGGGCGTTATTTTTACTGAAGCCATTCGAGCGGCGCAGAAAAAATATGGCAACATCGCCATCAACGGTAAGCAATTGGCCTGGGGTTATGAACATGTTAATTTGACCAGTTCCCGCTTGAGTGAAATGGGATTAGGCGGATTCATGCAACCTCTTAAAATTACTTGTGCCAATCACGAAGGAGCCAACGCACTGCTCATTCACGAATGGGACGGTAAAAATTGGGTCAACCCTTCCAAGTGGTATTCTCCAATGTATGACGTAACTCGACCGATGATTGAATCATCTGCCGCAGCTTACGCCAAGGAAAAAGGTATTACACCTCGTTCCAATTGTAATTAAATTTTATATATCGGGGCGGCTCCAGTAAAATTGAGCCGTCTTGATTTAATTTGTTTTGGCGGTGTAATTTGATTTTTGATTACCATAACTAATATCTTTTGTGCTTTTAATATTTTGCATACTTAAAAATTCTTAAAACTGTGTCATTTCAAGCGAAGCGAGAAATCTTGTACAAGTGATCACACTTAAATCATAGAGATTTCTAACTATGGTCGAAATTACATATTATGGATTTGAGACTATTTTTAATTCCATCAAGATCGCTTAAGTATAGCTTTAATTATAAAAAAGTTGAGCTGATATAATTTTACTTATTATTTAATAAAAATGCTGCAAGTCAACAACATCGAAGTTATCTATGATCACGTTATCCTCGTGCTTAAAGGCGTATCCCTGGAAGTACCTGAGGGACGTATAGTTGCCATCCTCGGAGCAAACGGGGCCGGGAAATCAACCACCCTTAAAGCTATTTCCAATCTTCTGCAAGCAGAGCGTGGAGCAGTTACTAAAGGCAGCATTCAGTTTGATGATGTGGAGGTTCATGACCTTTCACCTAATGATCTGGTAACACGAGGTTGCATTCAGGTTATGGAAGGCAGACACGTTTTTGAACACTTGACAGTAGAAGAAAATTTATTGACAGGTGCATATACACGAAAGGATGGACGTGCCGCAATCGCAGCTGCTCTGGAAAAAACATATGCATATTTCCCTCGTTTGAAGGAGCGTCGCTCCAGTCAGGCAGGTTACACATCCGGAGGAGAACAGCAAATGCTGGCAATCGGACGGGCGTTGATGTCAAAACCTAAAATGATCCTGCTTGATGAGCCTTCAATGGGGCTTGCTCCACAGCTTGTTGAGGAAATATTTGAAATTGTCAAAGATCTCAATCAACGTGAAGGCGTCAGTTTTTTACTGGCTGAACAAAATACAAATATCGCCCTGCGTTATGCAGATTACGGTTATGTGCTGGAAAATGGAAGGGTCGTCATGGTCGGAGAAGCCAAGGAATTACGTGAAAATGAAGATGTCAAAGAGTTCTATTTAGGCATGGGCGGTGGTGGGCGCAAAAACTTCCGTGACGGTAAAAACTACCGGCGACGTAAACGCTGGCTTTAGACTTTTTCCACATGCATCAATTATCCACATTCCTCAATCAAGATAAGACAATGTGCAGCGATGATGCAAAAATCGGTATCGTTGGAGGTGCAGGTCCATACGCCGGACTTGATTTAGCACAAAAAATACTACAGCAGACAAGAGCAGAAAACGATCAGGATTATCTGCCGACTCTACTCATTTCCACACCAGATAAAATTGAAGACCGCACACGTTTTCTCTTAGGGGAAATCACAAGCAATCCGGCCCACGCAATTTTTCGCAACTTAAGTGATTTAAAAACACTCGGTGCAAGTGTCGCAGGGATTCCGTGCAACACCGCCCATGCACCGGCGATCCGTGATGTCTTTCTGGAAAAAATGAAGCAATCCGGAAAACGTCTTAAAATTCTCGACATGATTTCTGAAACAATTTCTTTCCTGCAGGAAGCTTGTCCTGAAGTAAAAAATGTTGGTGTGTTATCAACAATTGGAACATGGAAGGCCGGATTTTATCCGGAACTTCTTAGTGCGTCCGGTTATGAAGTCCGGACCCTCAACGAACAGCAACAGCAGCGTTTACATAACGAAGCACTTTTTAATCCTGAATTTGGAATCAAAGTTCAGGCTCATCCTGTAAGCGAAGAAGCCAGAAAGGTTTTACTGGAGGGTGTTGAGATCCTGGAAAAACAAGGTGTACAAGCCATAATTTTAGGCTGTACCGAAATTCCGCTGGGACTTCCGGAAAGGAAAATCGACGATACTTTTTTACTTGATCCGGGTTTGATCTTGGCCAGGGCACTGATTCGGGAGTTTAGTCCGGAAAAGTTGTTACCGTGGTCATGGGAGAAATGAGAAGACTGTAACACGCATGAACAAAACAACCGCGGTTGAAAATTTAATAAACGTGATGGCGCGTTTACGGCATCCGACAGAAGGCTGTCCATGGGACCGTGAACAAACTTTTTCCAGCGTTGCACCGTACACGATAGAGGAGGCTTATGAAGTCGCTGACGCAATTGAGAGCAATGACATGTCTTCTCTCAAAGAAGAACTGGGAGATTTGCTACTGCAAATAGTTTTTCACTCCCGTATGGCTGAAGAATCCGGGTATTTTGATTTTAATGAAGTAGCTCAAAGTATTGCTGACAAAATGATACGCAGGCATCCTCATGTTTTTGGCGAAGAGGGGCAGCGTACTAGGCAATTTCACGGTGATGAATGGGAAGCGCAGAAAAAGCGTGAACGTGCTGAAAAAGCTCATCGTCGAGGTGATGCCGTTCCCAGTATTCTCGATGATGTTGCTTTGGCATTGCCGGCACTTATGCGTGCGGAAAAACTCGGAAAACGTGTTGCAAAAGCAGGATTTGCATGGCCAGAAATTGAGTCGTTTTTTGAAAAAATAAATGAAGAAATTCTTGAATTACGCAGTGAACTTGATGAAAAAGAAATTTCTAAAGAGTTGATTGAAGAAGAACTTGGTGATATTTTACTGAGCGTTGTCAGTCTGGCACGTCATCTCAAAGTTGATGCGGAATTAGCTTTGCGTAGGTCAAATGATAAATTTGAAGGACGTTTCCGTTTTATTGAAAAACAGTTATCTGAAGCAGGTAAAATTCCGGAACAGACAAGTCTTGCAGAATATGAAGCGCTCTGGCACGAGTCTAAACTAAGTAAACAGGTTTAATCAAGATGTTCACACGCAGACATTTATTTAAGCAAAGTGCAGTCAGCGCAATTACTATACTGGCATTGGAATCTTGTTATTCATCACCAGAAATTCCTCCCGCGCCTGACGGTTTGGGGCATGACTTTGATTTTTTAACTACGGCAGACCGTGGGATATTGTCGAAGCTTACACCGGTCATTCTTGCAGATGGATTGCCTACTTCCGAAGAGCAAAAAGCATTAGCTATCAGAGAAATAATAGTCGGCTGGGATATTGCGGTTAGCGGACTACCTCAGTTAACTCAAGCAGAAATTCGGAAACTGTTTTTGGTGCTCGACTCCAATTTTATTTTATCTTTAACTCCACGTTTACTCACTGGAGTCCCTGGTGCATGGGATGATTCAAATGAAATAGATGTTTTTTTAAATAACTGGCGTTTCAGTGATCCGCAAAGTCTGCTCAGCGGAAACGAACTGCGTGTTGGTTACATGGGGATGGTTGAATTAACCATGGCCTCCTGGTATGCGAATCCACGTTCCTGGGATTTTTGCGGATATGCTGGTCCACCTGTTTTGTCCTAAGTAGAGCATGCTGAAATATTGCTCTATGGTCAACACGGACTTGATCTGGGTTCCTGCTTTTAAATCAAGATAAGTACAAGAACATAGGCAGTTCAGCTAGATTTCGAATTTATGCTGTGCTTTGCCCATAATGAGAAGCTATTACGAGAGAGACAAAGATGAGTGACAAACAAAATGAGAACCGTGATTTTGTGGCAGAGGGTTTTCAACAGGGATGGAAACATCTTGACGCGTCACAACTGACAGGAGACAAAACACTTGAGACAGATGTCGTCATAATTGGTTCTGGAGCAGGAGGAGGTAATGCTGCGGAAATTTTGGCAGAGGCAGGACTGGGCGTGATCATTGTTGAAGAGGGACCACTGCAGACTTCTAAAGATTTTCATATGAAAGAGGACGAAGCCTATCCCAAGCTTTATCAGGAGTCAGCTGGCAGACAAACAAAGGATCGCGGGATAAAAATATTTCAAGGTAGAATGGTCGGCGGAGGCACAGGAATCAACTGGACAACTAGTTTTCGTACACCTGAAACAACACTTAGTTACTGGGCAGAGGAAATGGGTGTGAAGGGATTTTCTGCAGATGAAATGCGACCCTGGTTTGAATGGGCGGAAAAGCGCTATAAGATACAGCAATGGACGCTTCCACCAAATGCCAACAATAGAGTGTTGGAAAAAGGTTGTGAAAAACTCGGAGTCAGTTGGGGTAAAACCAGCAGAAATGTTAGCGGCTGTCTTAATTTAGGGTATTGCGGTACAGGTTGCCCAGTCAACGCAAAACAGTCTACTCTGGTTACGACAATTCCGGGTGCATTAAAAGCGGGTGCTACGCTAATTTCAAAAGCAAGAGCGGAAAATTTTGTATTAAAAAAAGGAAAAATAACTGAACTTAAATGCAGGGCAATGACTCCCCGTGGAAATTCGCCCTCCGGAGAGTTGATAAAAATTAAGGCTCGACATTATGTGCTGGCAGCCGGAGCAATCGGCAGTCCGGCAATCTTGCTACGTTCAGCTGAAAAAAGTTTGAATCCTCATGGTCTGGTTGGCGCCCGAACATTTCTGCATCCGGTAAATATTTCCGGAGCGATTATGCCCTTTCAGGTCAATGGAGAATACGGTGCTCCACAAACAAGTTACTCAGATCATTATGTTGAGACTCGACTTGATAATAAAAAGCCTGGTTTCAAACTCGAATGTCCCCCACTTCAGCCGATGTTGATTGCAACTGCTTTGGAAGGGCATGGAAAAATACATGCTGAAATCATGAAACAAAGACCTTTTCTTCAGGTACTAATTTCGCTTCAGCGTGACGGATTTCACCCGGAAAGTACCGGTGGAAAAGTTTATCTAAAAAGTGATGGCAACCCCGGTTTGGATTATCATGTTTCCAACTACGTTTGGGAAGGAATCAGGGATTCGTTTCTGGCAATGGCGGAAATACAGTTTGCGGCTGGAGCAAAAGCAGTTGCGCCTGTACACAGGGATGCGGGGATTTATAGTAGTCTAAAAGAAGTAAAACAGGTGATTGCGGAGTTACCGATGGAAATCCTGAAAGCCAGATTGTTTTCTGCGCATGTGATGGGCGGTTGTCCTATGGGCGAAGACTCAGCTAAATCTGTGGTTAACTCAAATGGACGTCATCATGAAGTGGAGAATCTCTCAGTTTTTGACGGTTCTGTCTTTCCTACATCAATTGCAGCAAATCCGATGGAATCAATTTTTGCTGTGACTGCTAAATTCTCGGTAAATCTCACAAAAAATATGGTTAATTAAGATGCTTCAGTAAAAAATCTGAAATACATAATTTGCAAGTTAGATTTAAGAAAAATATTAATAATATTAGCTGTATCACATAAAATACGGATGTATCACTTCGCTAGGAAGGACACTTTTTTAGGAGATATTTTTTGAGCATTTATGCTGCTAAGTTTAATCCTGAAAAAAACTATCTTCAGGCATCATTAGAAAACTTCTTTGTGTTTTGAAAGATTTGTGCTTGAAGGGTGAGACAAGATAGCATATACTAAAGAGTTACGAATCTAAGCAAGAGTATTAGCAGAAGATGAAATTCCGGAGTTGTTTGTAGCTCAATGCATTAGTTTGGCAGGCACTCCGTTTTACACTTTCAAACAGGAAGTGTTTTTACATTAATAAATAATAAAGTTTTTGACGGAAAATTAATGAGTGACGCAGAACACATGAGCCGTAAGGAACTCCTGCAGCCAAACCGGATGGAAAAACAATTATATTCATTCGTAGATCATGCATACAGGAAAAAGAGTTTGTACGTGAGCACGGGGGTAGCATTTGTTGTGTTGATTCTTGGGATATGGGGAGGCTGGAAGTATGTACAAAATGAACGTATCAACCAGGCAAACCTTTATCATCTTGCACGTGCAAAGCTGAACAATCCTGCTCTCTTACCGGAAGAAAGGTTAAGCCAAGGGGTTGCAGCATTAGAGGAATTTGCCAAGTCTGAATCAGGCAGCGCACTGAGCGTACTGGCGCTGATGGAATCCGGAGAAGCTTATGCAAGACAGTCAAAATTTAACGAATCTATTGCTGTTTTTGAACTGGTAATTGCTCATCAGGAGGTGACGCCTTTTCTGCAAAATTCCGCCAGGTTGAGCTTAGCTGCATTGTTTGAACAGCAACAGCAGTGGGTAGAGGCTGAGATGATGCTTGAGTCAATCAACTTTGCTGACTGGGATGATGTGCGCTGGCGTGCATTGGCCAGAATCGCCATCGCCAAAGGCGAATTAGATAAAGCAAAAAATCTGCTTGAGCAGTTGCTGGAAAAAGCACCTGATTCTGTCTTCAAACAGGAAACGGAAACATTATTGTTGACGCTCTAAGAACTTAGCTTATATTTTTAACCTTATATACAAAAAAAGAAAATGAAAGATGATTATCTGAAGCTGGTTGAGGAACACTGCCAGGAAGATAAAAACAATTTGTTTGAAAAAGTATTAACAATGTCCAAGCGCGCAAAGTCACTGTATAGTCTTGAGGCAAGTGCACGTACTTCACTTAAACACAAACCGACCTTTCAAGCCATTTTGGAGAATAATGAAGGCCGTTTGTTGATAAAAACCACCATTTCCGACGGTTCTACAGAAGAGAGCAGCGAGTAATAAAAGCAGTTACCGTTATTAAAGGGTGTCCTGACCCTTGAAACCTGAAAGCTAATCAAGCGAAATGCGGGGATCAGTCAATTTGTTGCAGGGTTTCACGCGTATTCTGGGCGCATTGCTGACACGTTCCCGTTCTCAGTACGCTGCCCTGATAATTTTTTCCGGAATGGGCCTAGCTGATTTTCTGTTCCGTACCTACCTTTTTCCTGTCTACACTGATTTTCTGCAATATTTTGGGGCAAATCCCGATTGGACTAAGCTGGATGTTGGTTTTGCACCGATTGTCTGGCTTTCCTTCTTTGCTATTATTTTAGGCAGTCTGACAATCGTCATCACTTTTGCCGCTCAAAATGTTCCCAAGCTGATTGATTTATACATGGATCACTGGCAGAGCCTCTTATTCGTCTGGTGGGCCGCAGCCTGTTTGGTTCATGCTCTCACCATCAAGGTGCTTGCGGAGGGAGGAATTCAAATAATACCCAGCCTCGTTTTCAATTTTCATGTGTTACTCGCGGTTTCACTGGTGATTGGTTTCCCTTTTGTTTTTTCGATCCTAAGATCTACGAAGACCAGCAACGTAATCGACAATTTATTACAGGGTGGTTATGCAGTTATCAATCGACTGGCTGCTAAAGGTTCTGGGGGAAAAATATCAACGCATGAACGCGCAAAAATTCAATACCAGTTATTTGAAGAACTAAATCAACTGATTGATTTACTGGTCTATGTACCTTTCAAGGAACCTAAAGCACAAGTCATTGAAGGTGTTGGAGCTTTACTTAGGCATTATGTAAAGTTAAAACCGAAGATTCCCGCTTCATTTTTTAAAGTTGATGAACGTATCCAAGATGACATCTCTTTCCGGACAATGAAAAGTCTGATGCCCGAAGTTGAAAAAACACGTACATTTTATGAACAAAAATGCTTCCGTATGATCGGAAATGTATATAATGTTTTTCTTGATACAGGAGAGTTTGATCTCTCAACTTTGTGTGTTGAACAATTGAGCCAGGTCGGAAAAACTGCGATTGCTTGTGATGATCAGGAACTGGTAGATGTGATTACTGTTAGACTCAACACTTACTTCAGATTTGCGCTGAAGCACGGACAACACCATAACGAACCGCGTAATTTGTATAACCTTGTTTTTCATTATGGTCAGTTTATCGGACACTTAATGGAACATCAGCAGATTGATAGGATAAAAACGTGTATCGGTTATTTCGTGTTTTATGGTCAGCAGTGTTTTAACGCAATTCTACGTGCAAAATCACTAGCATTTATTTTAGATGTACTTGCTTTTGAAATGCAGAAATTAATGCTTAAAATTTATCATGAGAACTGGGACAGGGAACTACAGGAAGAGATGCTGCAAAAGTTTCTGGTGTTTGATAATTTTCAGGATATGGACAAAACATTTGCTGTACAGTTTTTCAGTCAAAATCATGGTATCAGACTTTTACACATAGGTCTGGCTTTGTTCTACCTCAACCAGCAGGAAGATGAATTTGCTGAGAAGATTGCAAAGGACATAATACAGGATCTGGATTTGATGGGAGAAGTTCTTTTCAGCAAAACAATGACGACAATTTATGCGAGACTTCAGTTTTCAGGACCGACCTTCTGGGAGGATACCGACCGTGGAAATTTGAATATTTATTATACTCCTTATAGAGATGAAATAAGTGCTTTTAAAAAAATACAACAAAAATTTCTACTTGAAAATCAGAAAAAAATTCCTGCATAAAAATTTATTCCTCCTACAGGAAAATAAAGACTTAAATAAATTCTTGTGTGATAGAAAAAACTGGTTTATACTTCAATTGTTACGATTAAACTTTGTTTAGTTTGTAATAATTAAATATGTTTCAAAAAATTAACTGATAAAAAGGGGATGTATGAAAAGGGATGTAGATTTTTTAACAAAAGTAAGAAAGCTGGCCGTTGATAATAACATGAGTTCAGCCGCAAGGGCTTTAAAAATACCGGTTTATACTTTGAGAGCACGCTTGTTGAATGCTATAATGAACTTGGGAGAAATTCCGCCTAAGTTTGCAAAAACTAGAGTTGTAAAAAAAGTCGCTAAATCCAAGAAACGCAAACTGATAGATACGGTCAGAGCAGCAGGCAAAGCGGGGAGTTCCAAACGTGTTATTATTCCTCAGTATATTTTTGAGGAATTAGGTTGGAATAAAGGAGACAAGGTTCTCATCCGTCGTTCAGGTAAAAATAAAATTATTGTAGAAAAACCTGTAAGCAAATAAGCTTCTTTTAGGCACTGATTAATTTAAAAAAATGAGTGCGCCCTCCTAACAATCACGAAAATGGTTGATGGTTTGTGAACCAGCTTATCAACCATTTATGCAATTAAATTACTTTTAACAGGATTTTGCATGGATTTGGTGTATCGCCCAAGACGCTTGAGACGCTCCGCAGCCATTCGTGGATTGGTGCGTGAAACCGAACTTTCTCCCCGCCAATTGATTTATCCGATGTTTGTCACTGAAGGTAAAGCCGTCAGGGAACACATCGACACTATGCCAGGGCAATTCCGTCTTTCTACAGATGAACTTGTTCGTGAATGTGAAGAAATCTATGCATTAGGAATAGGTGCAGTCAACTTGTTTGGTTATTCTGTTGAAAAAGACGAACTGGGAAGTAAGTCATTTGATTCAGGAGGTTTGGTGCAGCGTGCAGTCAGGGCCATCAAAAAAGCAGTTCCTGAATTGTGTATCCAAACTGATGTTGCTCTTGATCCATACACAACACACGGTCATGACGGGCTTGTCATTAAAGGAGAAATCGCAAACGACGAATCCGTTGAGGTATTATGTAAAATGGCACTTTCTCATGCTGAAGCAGGCGCGGACTGGATTGCGCCTTCGGACATGATGGACGGTCGGGTTGGAGCAATCCGAAACGCGCTGGACGTACAGGGATTTTCTGATGTTGGTGTTCTGGCTTATTCCGCAAAATATGCATCCTGTTTTTATGGCCCGTTTAGAGGTGCGCTGCAGTCTGCTCCAAAAAGCGGTGACAAAAAGACTTATCAAATGGATCCTGCCAATACACGTGAAGCGTTACGTGAGATTTCTTTAGATTTGGAAGAAGGAGCGGATGTAGTAATGATCAAACCCGCACTGACTTATCTGGATGTAATTTCAAGAGTACGTGACACCTTTGATGTTCCGATAGCGGCTTATAATGTTTCCGGAGAATATGCGATGGTTATTGCTGCCGCGGAAAAAGGCTGGCTTGACCGTGACCGCGCTATGATGGAAATGCTCCTGTCGATTCGACGTGCGGGTGCGGATATGATCCTCACATATTTTGCGAAAGACGCAGCTGCTTATCTAAGAGCGGATTACGGAAGTTACACATGACAGTTTCACTTACCATCCGGAATGCGGAAGTCGTTCTGCCAGGAAGCATACAGAGGGTTGATGTCTCGGTAATCGACGGCAGGATTAACGCTGTCGGCAGAGGTATCCCGGAAGTCGGAGAAGTTATAGACGCGGAAGGTTTGACTCTGCTTCCGGGGATGATTGATCCACAGGTTCATTTTCGTGAACCGGGAGCCGCGCAGAAAGAAGATTTGCACAGTGGTTCCTGTGCGGCCGCAGCAGGTGGTGTTACCAGTTTTCTTGATATGCCAAACAACTCTCCGCCAGTTATAACCCGTGAACGGATGGCTGAAAAAAAACAGTTAGCGGCAGAAAAATCAGTCGTTAATTATGGATTTTTTATGGGTGCGACTCCGGATAATCTGGAGGAGTTGAATGCTGTTGAAAATGTCTGCGGGATAAAAATATTTATGGGTTCATCCACTGGAGATTTGCTGGTGGACAATCCGCAAGTTTTGGAAAAAATATTTTCTAACGGTACACGCCTGATTGCAGTTCATGCGGAAGATGAAGCTGTCCTCAAGGAGAATATAGAATTACTCAAGCATATTTCAGATGTCCGTCTTCATTCACGTATCAGAGACGAATCGGCAGCGCTCAAGGCGACTAAACTGGCGGTAAGGCTTTCATTGCAGTACCGGCGCAGATTGCATATTTTACATTTAACGACGGAAGATGAATGTGATTTTCTGCGTTGTCTGCCACGTGAACATCTTATTTCTACTGAAGTCTGTCCGCAGCATTTTACGCTGACTGTTCCGGAATGTTATGAGCAGTTGGGAACTTTAGCGCAAATGAACCCGCCGATACGCACAAAGAGGCATGCGGATGCACTCTGGCAGGCTCTCAATGATGGTATAATTGACTGCATTGCAACTGACCACGCACCTCACACTTTAGCCGAAAAGGAGCAGCCTTATGGGAAAGCACCTTCAGGTATGCCCGGAGTTGAAACCTCACTAGCTTTGATGCTAGATCGAGTTAACCGCAACGCTTGTACTTTGCAGGAAGTTGTTTTCTGGATGTCGACATCTCCCGCAAATCTCTACAGGATGCAAGGAAAAGGGAGTATCGAAGTTGGTCAGGACGCGGATTTGGTTTTAGTAGATATGGCATTAAAGAAAACAGTCAGGAATGGACAACTTCACACTAGGGTTAACTGGTCACCTTATCATGGGATGGAATTACAGGGCTGGCCCGTCCGTACAATTGTGAACGGTCAGACTGTTTTTTTGAACGGTGAAGTTGACAAAAGTGTGCGTGGAAGAGAAATCTTCTTTGCATGATGAGCAGATAAGAGTTAGCATAGTTTTGAGGATACTGTATTTAGCTTTTTTTTGTAATTGGTTTGCGTAAAACTATTTGAAGAAATTTCAAAAACATATTTTTATAGGAGAAAATGATGACTACATCAATGGCGAATAGTTCCCATAAAAATTTAATCGAAATGCTCGAAAATTCCCGGCAACGTTATGGTGACCGCCCTTTATACGGTACTAAGCGAGATGGAGTTTACGAGTGGACAACTTATGAAGAGTTTGTTGAAAAAGTAGATGCTTTACGCGCAGGGCTGGCTTCATTAGGTGTTTCTTCTGGTGACAAAGTCGCGATTATCTGCAAAAACACTGAAGAGTGGGCTGTTTCAGCATATGCCACTTATGGATTATGCGCTCAGCACATTCCGATGTATGAATCACAAATGGCAAAGGAATGGGAATATATCATCCGTGACTGCGGGGCAAAAGTATTACTGGCAGCAAATTCAATTGTATTTGAACAAACTCGTGATTTTCCGCAAAAAATTGAAGCACTCGAACATGTAGTCTTACTCACAGGAAGTGCCGATGGAGATGTGACAACTTATAAAGATTTGCTGGAAATAGGAAGAGCAAACCCCGTTAAGGCACAGCAGCCGGAATCAGAGTCACCTATGGGGATGATTTATACTTCCGGAACTACAGGTAATCCAAAAGGTGTGATCTTGAGTCACAGGAACCTGATCTTTGAATGTTCAGTTGTTTTACCTCTACTAGGGATGACAAAAGATGACCGCTCATTGGCCTTTTTACCATGGGCACACGTTTTTGGTCAAGTCGCTGAAGTACACGGTTTAATCAGTTCGGGTGGCTCTGCTGGACTGATTGATGATGTAAACACGCTGATTGAAGAATTAGGTGTAGTTAAGCCCAGCATGTTCTTTGCGGTACCACGCGTTTATAACAGAATTTATGATCGACTGCGTGGACAAATGAAGGAAAAACCGGGATTCATCCGCTCTCTTTTTTACGGAGGCCTCAAACAGGCCAAGCGTGAAAGAGAAGGAGAAAAGCTTGGATTTTTGGATAATTTAACACTTACGCTGGCACGCAAAATCATTTTCAAAAAAATATTGAACCGCTTTGGTGGAAATTTGCGTATTGCTGTTAGCGGTGCAAGCGCTCTGAGTCCTGCTGTTGCGGAATTTGTCAATGATATCGGCATCAGTGTTTATGAAGGTTATGGGCTCAGTGAAAATACTGCTGCTCTTTCAGTTAATTATCCTGGAGTAAGACGTTTTGGTTCAGTCGGAAAACCACTACCCGGTGTGCGGATCGAAATAGACAAAGCAGTAGAAGGTTCCAAAGAAGAAGATGGAGAAGTGCTGGCTTATGGTGAAAATATCATGCTTGGTTACCATAACCTGCCTGAAAAAACTAAAGAAAGCATCAACGAAGAAGGCGGCCTGCGTACAGGTGACCTGGGGCATTTTGACGCGGATGGTTATCTTTACATCACTGGACGAGTAAAGGAGCAATACAAACTTGAAAACGGTAAGTATGTAGCACCTGCGCCTTTGGAAGAATCTTTAAAACTTAGCGCATATATTGAGCAAGTGTTGCTGTACGGTTTCAATCGTCCTCACAATGTGGCTTTGATTGTTGTGGCAATATCTGTATTGGAACAATATGCTGAGGATCTTGGAATTTCCGGCAGTGGTGAAAGTATGCTAAATGAGCCTCGCATCAGGCAATTGTTTAAGGAGCAGCTTGAACGTTATGGAAAAGATTTTAAGAGTTTTGAGCAACCGAAAAATTTTGCTTTGCTTTCAGAAGAGTGGACTATCGACAACGGCCTGCTTACCCCAACACTTAAACTGAAACGCGAAGTGGTGGAGTCGCAGTTCAAAGCACAAATTGAGGATCTTTTTTCTTAAGCCTTTAGGTGCGTTTCGTCTTGTGATTTGACCGACTTTACTGTTATTCTAGTTGCTTTTGATCCTTTCTTTACGTCATGCAAATCCAAGTTTCCAATCTACACAAAAGCTACCTAGACGGAGAAGGTCGCAAGCTACACATTTTACGCGGAATCAATTTTGAAGTAGAATCGGGTTCCACAGTTGCAATACTCGGAGCATCTGGAACAGGCAAAAGCACATTTCTTCATGCACTTGGCACGCTCGAAGCAATAGACGAAGGTCAATTGTGGCTTGACGACATCGATTTGACCAGCTTCTCACGTGATCAAGCCGCGCAGTTCAGAAATGAAAAGGTTGGTTTTATTTTTCAGTTTCACCAGTTGCTGCAGGATTTTACGGCACTAGAAAATGTAATGATTCCCCAGTTGATGAAAGGGGGAAGTTCTGCGGTTGTCCGGAAGAATGCTCTTGATCTTCTACAGAAAGTAGGGCTGGCTGAGCGCACCTCACACAAACCGTCACAGCTTTCCGGTGGAGAGCAGCAACGGGTGGCGATTGCGCGGGCACTGGTTAATAAACCCCGGATTGTGCTGGCAGATGAACCAACAGGAAATCTTGATGAAGAAACGAGTGCCCAAATCATGGAAATATTGCTGCGCTTAAATCGAGAAAATGAAACCACACTTGTAATGATTACTCACAACACCAGCCTTGCGTCAGGCATGCATTATCAGCATAAAATGGAAAATGGACAATTACATTTGCTTCCGAATGTTTAATATTTTCCTCAAGAAAACCGCTGTTCTGTCTGATCCACGCTTCTTCCAAACCTGATGTACACCCTTTCTTCTGTTTTTCGAATTTTAGTAACGTTTGTATTTCTCAGCTTTTTCTTTTCAAGCTTTGTTCCTCTTTCTACAATCGCGCAAACCACAGGATCAGCAGGTTTGTCTGCGCGTATTGCTGAAATCGAAATAAAAGGTACCACTGAACTTGAATCCTCACAGATTATGTTTTTGATTGAAAGTCAGGTTGGTGATGTTTTGGACCGTAAAATAATTCGCAGGGACATTCACACAATTTATAAAATGAAATTGTATGAAGATGTTCAGGCTGAAGTGAAAGAACTGGACGAAAGTGAAACCGGAGAAAAAGGCTACCTGCTACGTTATCGAGTCATGGAACGTCCAAGATTGGTGGAGGTGAAACTCGAAGGTGTGCTGCTGGTTGAACGAACGGAAATTGAAGAAAAAATGACCTTGCTCCAGTTTGATCCTTATGATCCTGAAAAAATTGCACTCAATGAACAGATTATTTTGGAACATTACCGCAGTGAGGGTTATCCACGAGTACGGGTGAACAGCATAATAGAAGCTGTTGAAGTTGATCCGGAAAACCCAGGTGAGAGGTTCCGTGTTGTTTTTGAAATGGATGAAACTCCGCGTGTGTATCTTACCGATATTTACGTGAGTGGAACAAAATACTATTCTGAACTGGATATTAAACGTTTTATTTTGAGTTCCGAAATCGATTGTGTTTCATGGGCAAATCAATCAGGGCTTTTCCGTGAAGAAATGATTAACCAAGATTTGTCAATGATCACTCAGCATTATCTGAGAAAAGGTTACATTAAAGTCTTTATAGATAAGCCTGAGGTGACGTTAATTCACAATCCGGATTACAGCCGTGTTGATGTACGCATGAATATTACTGAGGGAGATCAGTATTATACTGGACAGATAGAGCTCTCAGGAGGGGTTCTTGGTGAGGCAGAAAAACTAAAAGAAAACCTGTTGCTGGAAGAAGGTGAAATTTATAATCCATTTTTGCAGAACAGGGATCGTTCCGGAATTAGTGAGATTTATCATGAACAGGGTTATGCCTTTGTCAGGGTTATTCCGGAAACCGTTATTGATGAAGAAACAAAAAAGGTTGATGTTACTTTTAGGATAGTAAAAGGTGAGAAAGCATATATTGGCCGTTTGGAAATTGCAGGTAATGTAGAAACGCGTGATCATGTGATTCGGCGGGAGTTTGAGGTGCAGGAAGATGAACTATTTAACGGTAAGAAACTGCTTCAAAGTCAACAGAACATGAGCCGTCTAGGATTTTTTCAGTCAGGTGTTGTACTGGAACGTTCTCCACGTGAGCAGGAAAACAACGTCCTGGACATCCTAGCACGTCTCAAAGAAACACAAACAGGAACTTTTCAAGCACAGATGGGTTATAGCGATTTTTCTGGCTTCAGCGGAGGAGTGACTATTTCAAAAGGTAACCTGCTTGGAACAGGTCGTACTTTACGTTTTAGCGCTCAGTTTGCTGAACAGAGTGTACAACAAAAATTTGATGCAACCCTGATTGACCCAAGACTTTTTGATTCACAGGTTTCAGGTTCGATTTTTTCATCAAGAAGTAAGATCCAGGATTCGACAGAATTTGAGCGTGGAGTAATCACAGAAAACAATTATGGTTTCAGTTTGGGAATGCCTTTGTATTTCCGCGATTTACGATTTGGCACACAAATCAGCGCGCTTGACCGTCTTTTTTCCGATTCGGACACAGATCTTTTCAAGCGTTCTGTTTCACCGTCACTGACATACAACACAGTCAATCATCCTGTCTTTCCGAGTGCAGGCATCAAGACGTCCATTCGCATGATTCAAACCGGAACGCCTTTCGGTGGGAATATCCAGCTGCGCGAATACCAATTTCAGTACCAACAGTTTTGGGCATTGAATATGGATAACACCTTTATTTTAATGGCCAAAGGGCGTCTGGGACTGTTGCAGGAACAGGGTTCTTCACCGATACCTTCCGAAGACCGTTATCGTCTTGGTGGAATCGATTCCGTCCGCGGTCACTACTATTACAATATTTCAGGTCCGTACGGTTCAAGCGAGCAAAGGAACAATGTAGCCTATCGGGTGATTACAGACGAACTTGGATATCAGCAGACAAAAACTTATGACAGCAGAACTGTCGGTTTAAACTCAAGTGAACTGCAAGAATTGAAAAGCGGAGGCATTTCCGAGAGAGTCTTTAATCTTGAGTTACTGTTTCCTCTCAGTCAAGATGAGAACAGTTTTGTCCGGGGGTTGCTTTTTTTAGATGCCGGCAACGTCAATGTTGAATCAAGACAATATCAACTGTTGGGCGAAACAGAACCAGGTTTTTTTGATTTGCGTAAAAGTGGAGGTCTTGGTGTGCGGGTGATTACGCCAATGGGTGTCCTGCGTTTTGAGTATGGTTCAAAGTTGGACAAACGTCCCAGTGAAACACCGGACCGTTTTGAATTCACGGTCAGTGGCTTATTTTAAGTAGCATTAAATCAGTAAATTGTAGACAGTTAATTTAAAATGAATAGTCCACAAATTTCTTCTGCGATCAGGCAGCAAGTGCAGCAAGCACGAGAAGCGTCCCTCGTTTTGGCGAATCTGGATAATTCAGCTAAAAATAATATACTTCACGATTTGGCAAAATCTCTGCGTGAAAATTCTGCAGAAATTTTAGCAGAGAATTCAAAAGACATGGCAGAGGCAGAAAAGATGCTGAAAAGTGGGGAACTGACTGACAGTGCCTGCAAACGTGTTTTGCTTAATCAAAACAAGATTGAGCAGATGGCAAAAAACTGTGAAAGTGTGGCTGCATTGCCTGATCCTTCCGGTAAAATCATGCAGGCGACTCGTCTTGACGAAGGCCTGGAACTCTACCGTGTTTCGTGTCCGATTGGTGTAATACTGGTGATTTTTGAATCACGCCCGGATGTGGTAATTCAGATTTCCGCTTTAGCCTTAAAATCCGGAAATGCTGTAATTCTAAAAGGTGGCAAAGAAGCGCAAAATTCAAATCGCGTTCTGGCAGCTCTTATCCGTAAAACTCTGAGCGCCAGTAATTCTGCTCCGGAAAATTCTGTCAGCCTTATAGAAAGCAGGGATGAAGTGGCAGAGCTGGTGAAAATGAGCAAGGAGCTTGATTTAATAATTCCGCGTGGCAGCAATGAATTGGTTCAGTATATTCAAAAAAATGCCCAGGTTCCTGTGTTGGGTCATGCAGACGGAATTTGTCACGTCTTTCTGGATGAGTCGGCGGATGAAGCAAAAAGCCTGGAAGTTTCTCTTGACTCAAAACTGGATTATCCGGCTGTCTGCAATGCATCCGAAACTTTGCTAGTTCATCAAAATTTTGTTGATAAACTGCTCGCCGATATTTTACGGAAAATGCAGGATGCCGGAGTAGAATTGCGGGTTTGCGATGAAACTGAAAAACGTCTGCAGAATTTTCCACAATTGAAATTGAAAAAGGCAGTTGAAGAAGACTGGAAAACCGAATACATTGATTTGATACTTGCGGTTAAATCTGTAAAATCAGCAGAAGCAGCAGTGCAGCACATTAACAATTACGGTTCAAAACATACTGATACAATTGTAACTGAAAACGCAGAACTGGCGGAATGGTTCATGAACACAGTTGACGCAGCAGGGGTCTTTTGGAACGCTTCTACTCGTTTTGCAGACGGATTTCGTTATGGATTGGGAGCAGAAGTCGGTGTGAGTACAGGTAAAATCCATGCCCGTGGTCCTGTTGGCCTTGAGGGTCTGGTAATTTATAAATACAAACTGTATGGTAACGGTCATGGCGTCGGACGTTACAGCAACGCTAAGAGTGAACTTCTGCATGAAAATATTGCTATGGATTGAGATTTAATATATTTCTGCTGAAAGTTGATGGTCCCGTAAAAAGTCATGACAAACATTTACGAAGCCATCAAAGTTATAAAAAATTCAATACAGGGAGAACGAAAAAACTGCTTCTTATTTTTACTTGCTATTTCCGTAAATGACGTAATATTCAGGCATTGAAGTGTTCTGATTATTTTGGAGAGTTTTAATTTTATTTCCACGAAATTCAGCCATAAAAATTTATGTACAAACTGCATTTAGATCGTGATTTAGGTAAAAACCTCTTTGAGGATACATCTAAAGAAATCAGGGACTGGATAGTAAACGCGATCGCGAATATTGTTATTGTCGACGGTATCATCGAGAAACATGAACTTGTGGCGTTACAGGAAGCAATTGAACTGCTAGAAAGCCGCGAAGAAGTTCACGATTTGATGAAAAAAGTAAAAGAGCGTAATCTCTTTGAAGTAAAAGACATCAAAATGGAGTTGGATCTTGCTATCAATGTTTTCTTCTACCTTGCGGCTATTGCCATAATTGACGGTAATCTCAAGAAAAGTGAGAAGGAGTTATTAAATAAATGTGGAGTGTGTCTTGGACTCGATGATGATTTGGTGCGCGCAGTCACACGCTGGTCACTGAATCAAATGGAAATTAACCGTAACTTGAGAATGGAGTTAACAAGCAGTAACAATGACCGCAACCGTATCATTGAAAAGCTGTTGTATATGGGTTGATTAAGACAAACAAGCAACTGAAAAAATTTGCTATTTTGACCCTGTTCTACTAAAATTTATGCAGGTATTATCCTCTATTTGAATTAATTAAATTCACATCCTCTTTTTTTTAGATCATTATGTTTCTCTGTATGCGGGTATTTTTTATCCGGCTGTTTTCATTTTCACCTGCGTTAATCTTTTTCGTATTGTTGAGCGCTTCCAGTTCAGCGTCTGCGCAATCTTATTTTGTCCCACTCGAGAGAGGAGATTACACTGAGCGTGAAGAGCACCTCACTTTTACACCTGGTGTTGAACTTTCAGGAGATTACAGGTTCCGTACTTCAAAGATTAAATCTACGGCACTTCCTCTTTCACGGCCAGAAACAAATTCTCCTGAAGAGTTTTCTTTTGACCAGGATATCCGTCTGCGTCTACGCTCAACAGTTCATAGGATAATTTCCATCAACCTAGAACTTGCCACAGATCAGGAACCACTTTATCAGTCTGATATCAGGACATCCCGCAGTTCACGCTCGACAGGTGCTGATTCACAGGCAGCAAATATCTATGCGAGACAATCGTACCTGGAACTCAACAGAAATCCTAATGAAGAGACAAAAATCGGCAAACAGGTGCTCAACATCGGTGACAGGAAAGGTAAGGTCTTTGCCGGAATCCTCAGTGGTTATTCTCAACGCTGCAAAGCAGGGACTTGGTGTTATGAAATTGGTGGGATGAAACTTTCTTCCGCTGATGGAGACTGGCTTTATTACTTTTCACTGGATTATCCTTTTTGGCATGAGGTAGATTCTCAGGGTGAAATCATCGATTCTTTGCGGATAGAGATGTTCCGGATAAAATACACCGAACACGATGTTCCGCTCGGTCAAAATAACGTACCGGCAAATCGTCTCGCCAGCAGTACTCTCTCCAGTCTCGAAAGCAACGGATTCACTTCAGGCAGCAGTTGTAACAGCAGTCTGGGTGCTTACACACTGAATTCGGACTGCAAACCGATTTACTATAATGCGAACGAGCAGGAGTATTTTGGACTGCGTATACAGTGGGAAACTCCGGTCTGGTCTGCATATGCGGATATTGTTTCGAATCAGGGAAACCGCGACTATTTCCGCTATGATGACAGGCACAATCTGGATAAAAGAAAAATTTCAGGCGGAGCCGCGGAAATGGAACTCAGTTGGAAAAAACCCGGCGAGCAATTTACCCTAATCGGTATGATGGCGCGCGGAGATGAACAGCTTGCTGATAGCAGCCGCAGCGGAGAAAATTATCAGCGCAGTCTGGATGGCTTTTTCGAAATATCACCGGGAACCTACCAAGGAACCCAGTTTTATTTTAATGGCGGAAGCCCTGACCTTAACAGCGGTACCGGCCTGGGACACTCAATAAACAATACTCAGCTCGGAGGTTTCCGTTATCGTTATGATATTCCTGAAACAACCGCGGTTTATCGTTTAGGACTTTATGAATTGAAACGTATAAAACCTGTTCTTGACGCAAACGGCGCAAAATCAAGTATGATTGGTATAGAGTTGGATAACACCGTTACCATGCTCTATGCCGGACATGCTAAAATAGACTTGGATATAAACGCATTTCAACCAGGAAGAGCATTTAGTTATGATGATCAAACTCTGCCTAGCGGAAATAAAGATATGATTTATCACTTTGCCGGACGTTTAACATACTCGTTCTAAATTTTCGATTTTCAATATCAAAAGAGTTAGACTATGAAGCAAAAAAGAGTCGCTAAAATTGAACGCAAAACAAAAGAAACTGCTATTACACTGGAACTGAATCTGGACGGATCCGGTAAAACAGACATCAAGAGCGGAATTGGTTTTCTGGACCACATGCTCGATTTGTGGGCATTTCACGGGATGTTTGACTTGAAATTAAAATGTGCCGGTGATTTGGAAATTGACTCACATCACACAACCGAAGATATTGCCCTTGCCCTCGGTAGCGCGCTGGTAGAGGCGGTAGGTGAAAAGAAGGGTATCTTTCGTTACGGCCATTCCTATGTGCCTATGGACGAAGCATTGATCAGGGCTGCTTTGGATTTGTCCGGTCGTCCGGAATTTGTCTTTCACGGTGAATTTACACAACCGAAAATTGGTAACTTGGATACTCAGATGATAACCCATTTTTTCAAGTCACTTGCCGTTTCTTCGAGGATGACGCTGCACCTGTCAATTTTGTATGGAATCAACGATCATCACAAATGCGAAGGTATGTTTAAGTCAGTGGGACGTGCTTTACGTGCTGCGGTTGAATCAGATCCCCGCCGCAAAGATGTGGCTTCTACGAAAGGCACTCTCTGAAGAGTATGAACGTAATCATTGATTACAAAGTAGGAAATCTGCATAATCTGAAAAACGCGCTCGATTTTTCCTTAGTGGAAAATCAGCTTGTTTCCACTGCAGATGATGTCCGCAAAGCAGACAGAATCCTGCTGCCGGGAGTAGGTGCTTTTTCTCCTGCAATGGAACAGTTGAAAAATTCGGGGATGCTCGATGCACTTCAGGAAAAAGTACAGACAGGAACGCCTTTACTTGGAATTTGCGTAGGCGCACAATTACTGATGGATGAAAGCGAAGAAGACGGAACTCACGCTGGTCTTGGCTGGATTCCGGGTAAGGTGATGCGTTTTCAGCATCAGCTTAAAATTCCGCAAATGGGTTGGAATCAGGTTTCACAACAGAAAGCAGACCCGCTCTTTCAGGAAGTTGCTGATGAGATGCACTTTTATTTTGTGCATTCCTACCATCTGCTTCCGCAAAACAGTGAGCATGTTTTGGGACTGAGCAGTTACGGTTATAATTTTGCGTCAGTTGTCCGCAAAGACAACCTATGGGGAGTTCAGTTTCATCCGGAAAAAAGTCAGCATGCGGGACTCCAGTTGTTGAAAAATTTCTGTACTCTCACTTAGTTGTGTATTGGAAACACTACTAAGCCGTTTGCATAGGCACATTGTTCAATATTAATGCCTTCTTAAATAGTTGTCATTCCCGCGAAAACGGGAATCAAAAAACTTGTAAGTATTTGAAATAATGAATTCCCGCTTTCGTGGGAATGACATGCAAGTGTAACATTTAGACTTTTTACTGGTTCATCAATATTAATTAATTTCAAAAAATAAATAACCTTAACAAGAAAGAAAAAAATGTCATTAGAGCAAACATTTTCGATCA
>Ga0114999_10002859_pt1 | contig 22187 bp, 20 predicted proteins | sample ArcticOcean_MG_C_3_FD_89820 | JGI IMG/M metagenome (GOLD analysis project Ga0114999, IMG submission 89820) | Marine microbial communities from western Arctic Ocean - ArcticOcean_MG_CB8_126 | ecosystem: Environmental > Aquatic > Marine > Oceanic | place: Arctic Ocean: Canada Basin | collected...
AGGCCAAGCCCAAGGCAAAGGCGCAAGCCCGCCTTGAGGAAGAAGCCGAGAAGGCAGCAGCCGCCAAGGTGGCGGCGGAAGAAGCCAAGGCGGCTCCGGCGGAGGAAGCTCCGGCAGAGGAAGCGGCGGCGGAAGAAGCCAAGGCGGCTCCGGCGGAGGAAGCTCCGGCAGAGGAAACTGCAAAAGAAAACAGCTCGGAAGGCGAAGGCGATGCGCCCGCGGAAGAGGCCGAAACAGCAGCGAGCTGAAGGCGTCGGACAGCTCAGCTCGACCGACGGTGCAGAAGCGCCGCCGGGGCTGATCTGCCTGGGCGTGGTATTGGGCGCGCATGGCTTGCGCGGCGCGGTTAGAATTAAGAGTTTTGCAATGAATGCCAGCGATATCGCGGCCTACGGGCCGCTACAGAGCGACGACGGCGCGATGCGCTTCGCACTTACAGTGCGCGGTGTGTCTCGTGGCGCCGTGCTGGCCGAACTCGAGGGTATTAATCGACGCGAAGCCGCCGAGGCGCTGAAAGGCACGCGACTTTACGTGCCGCGCGAAGCGCTGCCGACGACTGACGAGAACGAATTCTATCACACCGATCTGATTGGCCTCGCCGCCCACACTGCGGACGGCGAGGTTTACGGTGTGGTGAAGAGCATTAATAACCACGGCGCTGGCGATGTGATTGAGATTGAGCGTGATAATACGCAATCCAAATTCCTGCCTTTCAGCCGCGATATTGTGCCGGTGATCAATTTAGCCGAAGGCTATTTGACCATCGACCCGCCGATCGAAATCGATGCCAAGCGTTCTGATGAGGATTCAGGCGAGGGTTTGGGCGAAAATGTGAGCGAAGATGTGGATGAGGTTGATAGCGATGGCTAGCTTCACTCCCTCCTCCGCCAGTGATCGCGCACCCGGCGCCACGACAGCGTCTTGGCGCGCCACGGTTTTAACGCTTTATCCGGCCATGTTTCCCGGCCCGCTAGGCGAGGCCCTGGCCGGTCGCGCTCTAGCCGATGATATTTGGTCGCTGGATTGCATGGATATCCGCGATTATGCCCGTGATAAACATCACTCTGTTGATGACGCGCCGTTTGGTGGTGGTCCCGGAATGGTCATGCGCCCGGATGTGCTGGCCGATGCCATTGACGGAGCACGCGCCAGTATGGAGCAGACAGGCGGCACGACGGGTCCGGTAATTTACCTGTCCCCGCGCGGCACGCCGTTGAAGCAGTACCGGGTGCGCGAGATAGCATCAGGACCGGGCGTCACGCTAATTTGCGGCCGCTTTGAAGGTGTTGATGAGCGCGTGTTGGAAAGCCGCGATATCGAAGAAATAAGTGTCGGCGATTATGTTTTGTCGGGCGGTGAAATCGCTGCCCTGACGGTAATCGACGCATGCGTGCGGCTGCTGCCCGGTGTGATGGGCGCAGCCGAATCCCTAAGCGAAGAAAGTTTTGAACACGGCCTGTTGGAATACCCCCATTACACACGTCCGCGCAGTTTTGAAGGCAGGGACGTGCCAGAGGTATTGCTGAGTGGTGATCATGAGCGAATCCGCTCCTGGCGCCACGCCCAGGCTGAGAAAACCACCCGCATTCGACGCGCCGATCTTTGGGCCGGCGTGACAGACGAGTGCGGCAACACGAGGGCAAGACCATGAATATTGTTGAGCAGCTAAATAGTGAAAATGTCGAGAAATTGACGGCCGAGCGCGAAGTTCCTGAATTCGCACCTGGCGATACCGTACGTATCCACGTGAAAGTGGTGGAAGGCACGCGCGAGCGTGTTCAGGTATTTGAGGGCGTTTGCATTGCGCGCAAAAACAGAGGGCTGAATTCCTCTTTCACCGTGCGCAAAATTTCGCACGGCGAAGGCGTCGAGCGCGTCTTCCCGCTGCATTCCCCGCGCATCGCCGAGATTGAGGTGATGAAGCGCGGCGTGGTACGGCGCGCCAAGCTCTATTACCTGCGTGGCCGACGCGGTAAATCGGCACGTATTCGTGAGAAGCGCGATGACCGCATCTCTCGCGCTACCAAGGAAGAAGCCAAAGCTATTTCGAAGAAAGCAGCAGAAAAACAATCCGCCGCAGATTCGAAATAATATTTCGGGCACGCTGCGCCCCGGCGCGGTTAGAGGAACAGATATATGAGCACGCAGAAGACACTGTTTGATAAGATTTGGGAGAACCACGTCGTTGCGGAAAACGACGACGGCACGTCCCTCCTCTATATCGACATGCATTTGACCCATGAGGTCACGAGCTGGCCCGGCTTCGAAAGCATGCGCAACAGCGGGCGGCGCCTGCGCCGTAACGATGCGCTGCTCGCTGTGCCCGACCATGTCATTCCCACCATCGACCAAGCGGGCGGCATCAAGGATGAATCATCGCGGGTTCAGTTTGAAACTCTGTTAAAGAACTGCGCTGAGTTTGATGTGCCGCTCATTCCCTTGCTCGATAAACGCCAGGGCATTGTCCATATCATCGGCCCGGAACAGGGCGCGACCCAGCCCGGCATTACGATGGTTTGCGGTGACAGCCACACCGCGACGCATGGTGCTTTTGGCTGCCTCGCCTTCGGCATTGGCTCGAGCGAAGTGGAGCATGTGCTCTCAACTCAGACGTTGGTGCAAAAGCGGCCCAAGAATATGCGCATTGCGATCGACGGCGAGCTGCCCTTAGGCGTCACCGGCAAAGACATGATCCTCGCCATCATCGGCACCATCGGCACGGCCGGCGGCACCGGCCATGTGATCGAATATGTCGGTTCTGCCATTCGCGCGCTCTCCATGGAGGGGCGCATGACGGTGTGTAATATGACCATCGAAGGCGGCGCCCGCGCCGGCCTGATTGCGCCCGACGAAACCACCCTCGCCTATGTCAAAGGCCGCCCGCTGGCACCGAGTGACGAACTTTGGGATGCGGCCGTTAAATATTGGCGCACTCTGCCGTCCGACCCGGGCGCGACCTATGACAAAGAAATCTCGCTCGACGCCAATATGATTGCGCCGCAAGTGACCTGGGGCACCAGCCCTGAAGATGTGGTGCCGATTGATGGCCGCGTGCCGGACCCTGCCGTAGCAAAAGACGAAAAACAGCGCGACGCCATTCAGCAGGCGCTCGATTATATGGGTCTCACTGCCAACCAGCCGATTGAAGACATCAAAATCGACCGCGCCTTTATCGGCTCTTGCACCAATGGCCGTATTGAAGATATGCGCGCCGCAGCTGAGGTCGCCAAGGGCCGCAAGATCGCCGCCGGCGTCAGCGCCATGGTGGTGCCAGGCTCCGGCTTGGTGAAGGCCCAGGCAGAAGCCGAAGGCCTCGATAAAATTTTGCTCGAAGCGGGCTTTGAATGGCGCGAACCGGGCTGCTCCATGTGCATCGCCATGAACGGCGATATTTTGAAAGCGGGCGAGCGCTGCGCTTCAACGTCCAACCGCAACTTCAAGGGCCGCCAGGGGCGCGATAGCCGCACCCATCTGGTTAGCCCAGCCATGGCGGCAGCGGCGGCCATTGAAGGGCACTTTGTCGACGTGCGCTCGTTGGCGTCCTAAGAAAGGCGGAAAAAAATGAAAACATTCACCACCCTCTCCGGACCGGCGGCACCGCTGCCGATGATCAATGTCGATACCGACCAGATTATCCCCAAGCAATATTTAAGCGCCATTAGCCGGGCCGGGCTCGGCAAGGGCCTGTTGCATGATTTTCGCTATGATTCGGCGGATAAGGAAAAGCCCGACTTTATTCTCAACCGCGAGCCCTATCGCGATGCCAAAATCCTCCTCGCCGGTGATAATTTCGGCTGTGGCTCAAGCCGCGAGCATGCGCCATGGTCGCTCGATGATTTCGGCATTCGCTGCGTTATCGCGCCGGGCTTCGCCGATATTTTTTTCAATAATTGTGTGAAGAACGGCGTGCTACTGATCGTCATGGAAGAAGCCAAGGTCAATGAATTGATGGCGCTGGCGGATAATCCGCAATCCTGCGAAATGACCGTCGATCTTGAAGCCCAGAGCATCACCGTGGCCGCCGGCTCGAGCGTTTCCTTCGAAATTGAATCGTTCCGCAAGCACCGCCTCATGAATGGCCTCGACGATATCGAAATCACGCTGCAAAAAGACGCCGAGATCAGCGCCTTTGAAGCCAAGCAAAAAACGACGATGCCCTGGCTCTACCGCGGCTAAAAACAACATTGAAAACGGACCCTAAAAAATGGCAACAAATAGAAAAGTTCTGATGCTGCCTGGCGATGGCATTGGCCCTGAAGTGATGAACGAAGTGCGGCGCATGATCGACTGGATGGGCGTACATCGCGGCACCGCATTTGAGGTCCAGGAAGGCCTTTGCGGCGGCTGCGCCTATGACGCGCATGGCGTTTCTATCACTGAAGAAACCATGGCCGATGCCCAGGCTGCGGACGCAGTGCTGTTCGGCTCCGTCGGCGGGCCGAAATGGGATGATATCGTACGCGAGCAGCGGCCCGAGGCCGGTTTATTGCGTCTCCGTAAGGAAATGGACCTGTTCGCCAATCTTCGCCCGGCCAATGTGTTTGACGCCCTCGCCGAAGCCTCGACGTTGAAGGCCGAAGTGGTCTCCGGGCTCGACCTCATGATTGTGCGCGAGCTTACCGCCGGTATTTATTTCGGCGAACCGCGCGGCACCGATACGCTGCCCGATGGCACGCGCCGCGCCTTCGACACCGATGTTTATACCGAGCCGGAGATCCAGCGGGTGGCCCGCGTCGGTTTTGAACTGGCACGCAAGCGCAACAACAAGCTGCATTCGGTGGAAAAAGCCAACGTCATGGAATTGGGCGTCTTCTGGCGCGAAGTCGTGAGCGCGCTGCACAAGGCGGAATATCCCGATGTTGAGCTACACCATATGTATGCCGACAATTGCGCCATGCAATTGGTGCGTAATCCCAAGCAGTTCGATGTGATCGTCACCAGCAACCTGTTCGGCGATATCCTCTCCGATATTGCCGCCATGCTGACCGGCTCGCTCGGCATGTTACCCTCGGCCTCGCTCGGCCTGCCCGATGAGAACGGCCAGCGCAAAGCGCTCTATGAGCCGGTACATGGCTCAGCGCCCGATATTGCCGGCCAACGTCAAGCCAATCCGATCGCGATGATGCTGAGCTACGCCATGATGCTGCGCTATTCGTTCAACCTCAACGATGATGCGGACCTCGTCGAACAGGCGATCAAGAATGTTCTCGCCGGCGGCTTACGGACGGCTGACATCATGCAGGCCAAGACCGCCAAGGTATCCACTGATGTGATGGGCGACGCAATCTTGCGCGAAATGGGCAAGCTCAACAATTAAGACGAACACCGCGCTACCGACGAAATAGGATCGGCAGCGCGCAATGTAGGACGAACGAGATGGGTTATCGAGTAGCGGTCGTCGGCGCCACGGGCAATGTGGGCCGGGAAATCATCAAGACGCTGTCGGAGCGTGAATTCCCCGTTGATGAAGTGGTGGCGCTGGCGTCACGTGCCTCTATCGGCAAGGAAATATCTTTTGGCGAGGACGCCATACTGAAAGTCAAGCTGCTCGAGGATTTCGATTTCACCGGCTTCGATTTCGCCCTGTTTTCACCGGGCTCATCGGTCTCGCGCGTGCATGCGCCGCGGGCGGCTGCTGCCGGCTGCATTGTCATCGACAACACATCTGAATTCCGCATGGACGAAGACGTGCCGCTTATCGTGCCTGAGGTCAACGGCCATGCAATTGGCGATTTCCGCCAACGCAACATCATCGCCAATCCCAACTGCTCAACCATCCAGATGGTGATGGCGTTGAAGCCTTTGCATGACCTGGTGCCGATTAAGCGCATCGTCGTCTCCACCTATCAATCCGTCTCAGGCTCAGGCAAAGCAGCGATGGATGAATTGTTCGACCACACGCGGGCGATCTTTATGAATGACCGCAAGGAGCCGCAGCTGTTCCCCAAGACCATTGCCTTTAATGTCATTCCGCATATCGATGTCTTTCTGCCGGACGGCTCGACCAAAGAAGAAGACAAGATGCTGCGCGAGACACAAAAAATTCTCGAGGCCGACATTGCGATCAGCGCCACCTGCGTGCGCGTGCCGACATTCATCGGCCATGCCGAAGCGGTGAACATTGAATTTCATGATCGCCTTAATGAAGACGAGGCGCGCGATGCTCTGGCCGGCGCGCCGGGCATTGTGGTGCTTGATGAACGCCATGACGGCGGCTATGTGACACCGGTCGAATGCGCTGGCGAGGACGCCACGTACGTCTCTCGTATTCGCCAAGATGCAAGCGTGCCGAACGGCCTAAATATATGGGTGGTATCGGATAATTTGCGCAAAGGCGCGGCGCTCAATGCCGTGCAAATTGCTGAAGAGCTGGTCTACCGCCATTTAAATTAACGCTAATCAAAGGGCCTGTGCCCCGAGGCTTATGACGCAGAGCGCCGGTAAACGCGCCAAGCGCGCGCAAACAATCTTCGAGCAGGCGGTGGCTGCCCATCGTGCTGGGCGGCTTAAAGAAGCGCTGGTCGGCTATGCTGAAGCTGTCGACCTCGACCCCACATCGTCGCAGGCATTCAATAATATGGGTGTGGCATTGCGCGCCCAGGGTGCCTTCCACGCCGCAGTCGCAAGCTATAAGCGCGCCATCGCCGTCAAGGCCGATGATGCCAGCTGCCATTCCAATCTCGGCAACGCCTTGCGCGCGCTCGGCCGCCATGGCGAAGCGGAGGCCAGCCACCGTCAGGCGTTGGCAATCGACCCCAACTATCTTGAGGCGCGCTACAACCTCGGTCTGGTGCTCAAGGATCAGGGCCTGTTTGATGAAGGCATCGCCTGTCTGACGGCGGCGGTGCGGCAGAAGCCCGATTATATCGACGCCCATTGGGATTTGGCGCTCGCCTGGCTGATGATGGGTGACCTCAAGCAGGGCTTTGCTGAATATGAGTGGCGCTGGCGCCTGGCGGATAATCCGCCGCGTAAATTTGATAAGCCGGCCTGGAATGGCGGCCCGCTTGAAGGCCGCACGATTTTACTCCATGCCGAGCAGGGCATGGGTGACAGCATCCAGTTTGCCCGCTATGTGAGCCTCGTAGCAAAGCGCGGCGGCGAGGTAATTGTCGAATGCCAAAAACCCCTGGTGCCGTTGTTTGAGCAATTGGCCGGCGCCACGTGCATCATTGCCCGTAACGATCCCCTGCCCGCTTTCGATCTACATGCGCCGCTCCTCAGCCTGCCGAGAATATTTGCGACCAAACTCGACAGCATTCCCGACACCGCCGCCTATCTCTCCAGCGAACCAGCGCGCGCAGCTAAATTCGACGATCTCTTGGATAAAAAGCGCCTGAATATCGGCGTCGCCTGGGCTGGCAAACCAAGCCATCGTAATGATCGCAATCGAAGCGCCGGCCTGGAGCCATTCATCGATCTGTTCGGCATTACCGGCGCCGCCTTTCATAGCCTTCAAGTGGGTCCGCGCGCCAAGGATATCGCCGCCACCGGCAGCGCCGGGCTGATTCGCAATCACGTCGAGCGGATAAAGGATTTCGCCGATACGGCAGGGTTGGTGTCAAAGCTTGACCTGGTGATCAGTGTCGATACATCGGTCTGTCATCTCGCCGGCGCCCTCGGCAAACCGTGCTGGGTGTTACTGCCCTACACGCCGGATTGGCGCTGGCTGATGGAGCGCGAAGACAGCCCGTGGTATCCTTCGCTCCGCCTGTTCCGCCAGACCAATTTTGGCGACTGGCAGGGCGTTTTTGAAAATATTGGCGCTGCGCTCGAGCAAAGGATCACCGTATGAACAGCAATCACCGCCCACGCCGAAGCGCGCTTTATGTGCCCGGCGCCAACGCCCGGGCATTGGAAAAAGCGCGCGGTCTTGACGCCGACGTCCTGCTGATTGATCTCGAAGATTCGGTCGCGCCCGATGCCAAAGAGGCGGCGCGCGACTTGGTGATCGAAGCGCTTACGGCGGGCGGCTATGGCGAGCGCGAATTGATTGTCCGCATCAACGGGCTGGAGACGGCGTGGAGCACCGGCGATATCGCCGCCCTGGCCCTGGCCGGAGCCGATGGAATCTTGCTGCCCAAGGTCGAAAATGGCGACATGGTGCGGAGCGTTGTAGGCCGCCTGCATGATGCCGGTGCGCCGGAGACTTTGTCCATTTGGTGCATGATAGAAACGCCAGGCGCCATGCTCAACGCCAATGGAATTGCCGCCGCCTCACCCCGTCTGGCAGCGCTGGTGATGGGCACTACTGATCTCACCAAGGATTTGCGCGCCCGCACCACACCAGACCGCTTGGCCATGCTGCCGAGCCTTGGCCTCTGCCTGCTGGCGGCGCGCGCGCACGGGCTGGCGGCGCTCGACGGCGTGCATATGGATCTTTCTGACGATGCCGGCTTTGCCGCCGTCTGTAACCAGGGGCGCGACCTCGGCTTTGACGGCAAAACCCTCATTCACCCCAAGACCTTGGCCGCCGCCAATGAAATATTTGCCCCACAAGCCGACGAGCTCGAATTCGCGCGGCGCCTCATTCAGGCGCATGGTGAGGCCGAAGCGAACGGCCTTGGCGTGGTGCTGCTCGACGGCAAATTGATCGAGGCGCTGCATGTGGTCGAAGCCAAGCGCCTGATAGCATTGGCGGCAGCAATATCAGAGCGCAGCGAAACACCGGCAGAGCTAACCGGAGCGGTTGTTGACTGACCGCCATGATAGGTCTTAAATCCTTCATTCTACGCATAGATTCGGCGCGCCGCGCAGGTGGCGCGCCAGAAGAGAGGATATATGGCGCTTAGGGATCGTCCGCTATCGCCCCATTTACAGATATACCGGCCGCAACTCACATCCGTCTTATCCATTTTCCACCGCCTGACCGGCGTCTTTCTGGTTAGTGGTGCGGCGCTGCTGTGCCTATGGCTGTTATCGGCCGCCGCCGGACCGGAATATTACGCCTGGTCACAATGGTTTTTGACGTCGTGGGTGGGCTATGCGCTACTCGCAGCCTGGTCTTATTGTCTGTTCTATCATCTCTGCAACGGCATCCGGCATTTGTTCTGGGACATGGGCCTTGGCTTCAGCCTGCGCGCCACCTACGCCTCAGGCGTCCTTATGGTGTTGGCCTCGCTTGGCCTGACCGCGCTTTCCTGGGGCATCGGCCTCGCCTATTACTGCACGCAATAAGGGGGCAACGATGAGCATTCAGACTCCACTCGCCCGCGTGCGCTATTTGGGCTCCGCCAAGGAGGGCAGTAATCATTGGTGGTGGCAGCGCCTGACCGCGATCATGCTGATACCGCTGACGCTCTGGTTCGTCGCCTCGATCTGGTGGCTGGTGGTCGGCGGCGCAACCTATGAGGCTTTCCAGGATTGGCTCTCCGGCCCTGTCGCCGCGATCCTGATGTTGCTCTTAATCGGCGCCATGTTTTATCACCTAAAGCTCGGCCTCCAAGTGGTGGTCGAAGATTACGTCCATAATAAAACCCTGAAATGGGCCATCCTGATCAAGCTCAATATCGGCTGTGTAGTCGGTGCCGTAGCGGCGATCTATTCAACAATCGCTGTGGCATTTGGAGGTTAACGATATGAGCACCGCCTACCCTATTACAGAACATAATTATGATGTGGTCGTTGTCGGCGCAGGTGGCGCGGGTCTGCGCGCCACATTCGGACTGGCGCAACTTGGCCTGAAAACCGCCTGCGTCTCCAAGCTCTTCCCGACGCGCAGCCACACGGTGGCGGCGCAAGGCGGCATTTCCGCAGCACTTGGCAATATGGGCGAGGATGATTGGCGCTGGCACATGTACGATACCGTCAAGGGCTCCGACTGGCTCGGTGACCAGGACGCCATCGAATATATGTGCAAGGAAGCGCCGCAAGCGGTGGTCGAGCTTGAGCATTACGGCGTGCCGTTTTCGCGCACCGAAGATGGCCGCATCTATCAACGCGCCTTCGGCGGCATGACGACCAATTACGGCGAGGGCACGGCGCTACGCACCTGCGCCGCTGCCGACCGCACCGGCCACGCCATTCTGCATACGCTCTATCAGCAATCGCTGCGCCACAAGGCAGAGTTTTTCATCGAATATTTCGCCCTCGATCTGGTGATGGATGAGGACGGCACCTGCCGCGGCATATTGGCCTGGAATTTGGACGATGGCTCACTCCACCTGTTCCGCGCCCAGATGGTGATCATGGCGACCGGCGGCTATGGCCGCAGCTATTTCTCCTGCACCTCGGCGCATACTTGTACCGGCGACGGCAATGCCATGGTGCTGCGCACCGGCCTACCGCTGCAGGACATGGAATTTATCCAGTTCCACCCAACTGGCGTTTACGGCGCCGGCATGCTGATTACCGAAGGCGTGCGTGGCGAAGGCGGCTATCTGGTGAATTCGGAAGGCGAGCGTTTCATGGAACGCTATGCGCCGTCGGCAAAGGACCTGGCATCGCGCGATGTGGTCAGCCGCTCCATGACCCTGGAAATCCGTGAGGGCCGAGGCGTTGGGCCGCTTCAGGATCATATTCATCTTAAGCTCGATCATCTCGGTGCCGAAGTATTACACCAGCGCCTGCCCGGCATTACCGAGACAGCCAAAGTATTCTCCGGCGTCGATGCCACCAAAGAGCCGATCCCGGTGATCCCGACAGTGCATTATAACATGGGCGGCATCCCGACCAATTATCACGGCGAAATGGTAACCCTGAAAGACGGCGATCCGGACCATGTCGTCCCTGGCCTGATGGCGGTCGGCGAAGCAGCCTGCGTCTCGGTGCATGGCGCCAATCGCCTCGGCTCGAACTCGTTGTTGGACCTGGTCGTGTTCGGGCGCGCTGCTGCCGAGCGCTGTGCGACAGTGGTCAAAGCCGGTGCATCACATGCGCCGCTTGCTAAAGGCGCGCTCGATAAAAGCCTCGATTGGTTTGATCACCTGCGCCACGCCAATGGCGCCAGCGGCGCGGCTGAAGTGCGCCTCGATATGCAGCGCACCATGCAGACCCATGCCGGCGTGTTCCGCACCGGCGATATTATGGAAGAGGGCCGCGCCAAGCTCGACACCATCTGGAAAACCTTCCGGAGCGACATCAAGATCAGCGACCGCTCGATGGTGTGGAATTCTGACCTGGTGGAAGCTATCGAACTCGACAACCTGCTGCGCCAATCCAACGTCACCATGAGCGCCGCCATCAACCGCAAGGAAAGCCGGGGCGGCCATGCGCGCGAGGATTTCCCCGAGCGCGACGACGAGACCTGGATGAAGCACACCGCCGCCTGGCTCAATGAAGATGGCGATAAGGTGACGCTGGATTATCGCCCAGTCCATATGCAGACGCTGACCGACGAAATTGAAACCATCCCGCCTAAGAAGCGGGTTTACTAAACGGCCGGCCCGCCCGGAAAACCACACAAAGCGCGCGAGCGCGAGGAATGAGATATGGCTGAATTCGCTCTGCCGAAGAATTCAAAGGTCAAGAAGGGTCGCCACTATGCGGCGCCCAAAGGCGCGAGCAAAACGCGCAACTTCAAGATCTATCGCTACGATCCGGATACGGGTGACAATCCACGCACCGATACCTTTGAGGTCGACACGGAAGATTGCGGCCAGATGGTGCTCGATGCGCTGATCAAAATCAAAGGCGAGACCGATTCATCGCTCACCTTCCGGCGCTCCTGCCGCGAGGGAATTTGCGGCTCCTGCGCCATGAACATCGACGGCACCAACACCCTCGCCTGCACCAAGCCGATCGATGAAGTGCGCGGCGAAGTGCGCATCTATCCGCTACCGCATATGCCGGTGGTCAAGGATTTGGTGCCGGACATGTCGAATTTTTACGCGCAATACGCCGCGATTGAGCCCTGGCTGAAAACCGATTCACCGCCGCCGGCCAGCCGCGAGCGCCTACAAAGCCCGGAGGATCGCGAGAAGCTCGACGGCCTTTATGAATGTATCCTCTGCGCCTGCTGTTCGACCGCCTGCCCGAGCTATTGGTGGAATAGCGACCGCTATCTCGGCCCGGCAATCCTGCTGCAGGCCTATCGCTGGCTGGTCGACAGCCGCGATGAATCGACCGGCGAACGGCTCGATGAACTGGAAGACCCGTTCCGCCTCTACCGCTGCCACACCATCATGAACTGCACCCGCACCTGCCCGAAAAACCTCAACCCGGCAAAGGCAATTGGTGCGATCAAGAAAATGTTGGTTGCACGCCGTTAAGAGAATAATTACCTAACTTCGCTCTATTCATGGCGGCGCCACCACGGGATGGCTTGCGTCGGTGCGGTATTCGGCGTTAAAACCCGCGCCAACAGATCAGGAGATCATCATGGCACGTAGTAAGATCGCGCTTATCGGCGCAGGTAACATTGGCGGCACTCTGGCGCATCTGGCCGGGCTCAAAGAATTGGGCGATGTGGTTATGTTCGACATCGTCAAAGGCATCCCGCAAGGCAAGGCGCTCGACCTCATCCAGTCCTCACCTATCGAGGGCTTTGATTCAGCGCTTTCAGGGGCCAACAGCTACTCTGCCATCAAAGGTGCTGATGTGGTGATCGTCACCGCCGGCGTGCCCCGCAAACCCGGCATGAGCCGCGACGATCTGTTGGGCATCAATACTAGTGTGATGAACCAGGTTGGCGCCGGCATTAAGAAATATGCACCGAATGCTTTCGTCATTTGCATTACCAACCCGCTCGACGCCATGGTCTGGGTATTGCGTAAAGCCAGCGGCCTGCCGGCCAAGAAAGTCGTCGGCATGGCGGGCGTGCTTGATTCGGCACGCTTCCGTTATTTCCTCGCCGAGGAAATGGGCGTCTCGGTGGAAGATGTCACCGCCTTCGTGCTCGGCGGACACGGCGATACCATGGTGCCGCTGACGCGCTATTCCACGGTGGCCGGCGTGCCGCTGCCGGATCTGGTCAAGATGGGCTGGCTCAAGCAAAAGCGCCTAGATGAGATTGTCCAGCGCACCCGCGACGGCGGCGCCGAGATCGTCGGCCTGTTAAAGACCGGCTCCGCTTTCTACGCACCGGCTTCGGCAGCGATCCAGATGGCCGAATCCTATCTCAAGGATAAAAAGCGCGTTCTGCCCTGCGCCGCCCAATTGAACGGCGAATATGGCGTGAAAGGCCTCTATGTCGGTGTGCCGACAGTGATCGGCGCCGGCGGCGTTGAACGTATCCTCGAAATCAAACTCGACAGAAACGAAAAAGCCGCCTTTAACAAATCGGTAAAATCGGTTCAGGGGCTGCTTGACGCGATCAAAGCGCTCAAAAAGAAATAGCGACAATATGAACATTCACGAATATCAGGCTAAAGGCCTCCTCGCCGAATATGGCGTGGCGGTCGCGCGTGGTACGGCAATCCTGGACCAAGCGGACGCTGCATCTGCGGTGACAGAGCTCGGCGGCCCGGTATGGGTGGTGAAGGCGCAAATCCACGCCGGTGGGCGCGGCAAGGCGGGCGGCGTCAAGGTATGCAAAAGCGCTGATGAAGCAATTGCCACGGCGCACGACATGTTCGGCAAAACCCTGGTCACGCACCAGACCGGCCCAGCCGGCAAGGAAGTGCGCCGGGTCTATATCGAGCATGGCTACGATATTGCCAATGAGCTCTATGTCGGCGCGGTGATTGACCGCAGCACCGGCCGTGTCGCCTTCATGGCATCCAGCGAAGGCGGCGTTGAGATCGAAAAGGTTGCCGCCGACAGCCCGGAGAAAATCATTACCGTCGCCATTGATCCGGCGAGCGGTTGCCAAGCCTTTCACTCTCGCAAGCTGGCCTTTGGCCTCGGGCTTAAAGGAAAATCGTTCAAGGCCGCGCTGAAGTTCTTCCCCGCACTCTACAACGCCATGCTGGGCAGCGATGCTTCTATGCTCGAGATCAACCCACTGGTGGTCACGGCTGACGGCGATTTGCTCGCCCTCGACGCCAAAATGAATTTTGACGACAACGCCCTCTTCCGCCATCCCGATATTGAAGCCCTGCGCGATGAGAGCGAAGAAGACCCGGCGGAGCGCCAAGCAGCCAAGCATGAGCTCAATTATATCAAGCTCGATGGCTCGATCGGCTGCATGGTCAACGGGGCCGGCCTTGCCATGGCAACCATGGATATCATCAAGCTGAAGGGCAGCGCGCCGGCCAACTTTTTAGATGTCGGCGGCGGCGCCACGCGCGAACGCGTGACCGAAGCGTTCAAACTCATCCTCTCGGATAGCAATGTCAAAGGCGTGCTGGTCAATATCTTTGGCGGCATCATGCGCTGCGACGTGATCGCCGAGGGCATCGTCACGGCGGCGCGTGAAATTGATATTCATGTGCCCCTGGTGGTTCGCCTGGAAGGCACCAATGTAAATAAGGGCAAGGCCATTCTCGCCGAGAGCGGCTTCGCCATTATCTCGGCCGATGATCTGGGCGATGCCGCAGAGAAAATCGTCGCCGCCGTAAATGAGGCAAGCTGATGGCGGTATTGATTGAAAAAGCGACGAAAGTCCTCTGCCAAGGCTTCACCGGCGCGCAGGGTACGTTTCACTCCGAACAGGCCATTGCCTACGGCACCAACATGGTCGGCGGCATCACACCGGGTAAAGGCGGCACCAGCCACCTCGATCTGCCGGTGTTTAACACCGTTGCCGACGGCATGGCGGCGACGAAAGCCGATGCCAGCGTTATCTATGTGCCGGCGGCTTTTGCAGCAGATGCCATCTTGGAAGCCATCGATGCCGAGGTGCCGCTGATCGTTTGCATTACTGAGGGTATTCCGGTGCTCGATATGGTGCGCGTCAAACGCGCCTTGGATAGCTCGAAAAGCCGCCTAATCGGCCCCAACTGCCCCGGCATCATCACGCCCGAGGCCTGCAAGATTGGCATCATGCCCGGGCATATTCATCGCCGTGGCAGCGTTGGTATTGTTTCGCGCTCCGGCACGCTTACCTATGAAGCTGTGGCGCAAACAACCGCCGCCGGCCTTGGCCAGACAACTTGTATCGGCATTGGCGGCGATCCGGTGAACGGCACCAATTTTATTGATTGTCTGGAATTGTTTTTGGCCGACGACGAGACCGAATCAATTGTCATGATCGGCGAAATTGGCGGCACCGCCGAAGAAGATGCAGCGGAATTTCTTAATTCACAAAAAATTAAGAAGCCTGTGGTTGGATTCATTGCTGGGCTGACCGCGCCACCAGGCCGGCGAATGGGCCATGCTGGTGCGATCATCTCAGGCGGCAAAGGCGGCGCCGGCGATAAAATCGAGGCGATGAAAAGCGCCGGTATCGCGGTAACGGAGTCTCCGGCCGCCATTGGCACCACCATGGTGAATCTGCTGAAGGGCTGATTTCACCCGGCTGCGCGAGCGGCACAACGAACAGCAGAATGCATATATGAGCACACATACGGACGACCCGTCGTTTTTGCACGGCTCCAATGCCGCCTTCATGGAGGCGTTGTACGAACGCTTTACCCATGACCCAAATTCCGTTGAGCCGAGCTGGCGCGACTATTTTAACGGCATGAACGGCGCGGCGGAATCAGACAAACCCGCCGACAAATCGAATGGCGCTGCCACCAAACACCAGGGCGCACACCACACCAAAGCACAACATGAAAGTGGCGAACTTCCTGGGCCGGAACCACGCAGTGTCCCGGCCGAGCCGACCGAAGGCGTGCCTGCGGCAACGGTGGATTCGATCCGCGCCCTGATGTTGATCCGCGCCTATCGCGTGCGCGGCCATTTGCTTGCTGATCTCGATCCGCTCAAGCGTGATGGCGACAATAGCCATCCCGAACTGGACCCCGAATCCTACGGCTTTACCGAAGCTCATTATGACCGCCCGATTTACGTTGATGGCGTGCTTGGCATGCAGTGGGCGACGCTCCGTGAAATGGTCGCGGTAGTGCGCGATACCTATTGCGGCCATATCGGCGTCGAGTTCATGCATATCCAGGACCCGGAGCAAAAAGCCTGGATACAGCAGGCCATTGAAGGCAGCCGCAATCGACCCAATCTGATCGCCAGCGACAAGATCGAAATTCTCCGCCAACTCGATGAGGCGGAAGGCTTTGAGCGTTTTCTCGATATTAAATATCCCGGCACCAAGCGCTTTTCGCTGGAGGGCTCAGAAAGCGTCATACCGGCGCTGGAGACCTTAATCGAAGGCGCCAGTGCGTGGGGTGTGCGGGATGTGGTCATCGGCATGTCCCATCGCGGCCGCCTCAATGTGCTGACCAGCATCATGGGGAAATCCTACGCCGCCGTGTTTTCTGAGTTCCAGGGTGAAGCCGCCCATCCGGCCGATGTGCAGGGGTCGGGCGACGTCAAATATCATCTTGGCGTCTCGACCGACCGGCAATTGCCCGACGGCAGTCAGATTCATCTCTCGCTGACGCCTAACCCCTCCCATCTGGAAGCCGTTAATCCGGTCGTGCTCGGCAAAGTACGCGCCAAACAAATGCAAATCGGCGATGACGAGCGGCAAAAGGTGATGGGTATCCTCTTACACGGCGACGCCGCCTTTGCCGGCCAGGGCATGGTGGCGGAGACGCTGGAACTTTCCAATCTGCGCGGCTACCGCACCGGCGGCACCATCCATATTATTGTCAACAATCAGATCGGCTTTACCACCAGCCCAAGCTTCGCCCGCTCCTCGCCTTATCCGTCGGATGCGGCAAAGATTATTCAGGCGCCTATTTTTCACGTGAATGGCGATGATCCGGAAGCCGTGGTGCATGTCTGCCGTATGGCGGCGGAATATCGCCAGCGCTTTCACCGCGATATCATCATCGATATTTTTTGCTATCGCCGTCACGGCCACAATGAGGGCGACGAACCGGCCTTTACCCAACCCGTCATGTATCAGGCCATTGATGAACTGGCGACGACGCGGCACCTCTATTCCGAGCGACTGGTGGCGGAGGGTGTGCTTTCCGCGGCAGAGGCCGTGCGCCTAGCAGAAGCCTTCCAGGCCCGCCTTGAAGATGAACTCGACGCCTCCAAGGGCTACAAGCCGAACAAGGCCGATTGGCTCGAAGGCCAGTGGAGCGAAATGCAGGCACCGCCATCAGAACATGGTCCGGGCGAAACGGCAGTAGAGCCGGATGTGCTCAACCGGATTGGCCACGCCATTGCCTCCACCCCGGCGGATTTCAATTTGCATCCGCGCCTGAAGCGGGTACTCGGCGCGCGCCGCAAGATGATCGAATCGGGCGAGAAATTTGATTGGGCGATGGCCGAGGCGCTGGCCTTCGGCTCTTTGCTGCACGAAGGCAACGGCGTGCGCCTCTCCGGCCAGGATGTTTCGCGCGGCACCTTCTCCCATCGCCATGCCGCCTTCTTTGATCAACAGAGTGAGGCTCGGCATATCCCGCTCAATCACATTGAAGACGGCCAGGCGCGCATTGAGATTGCCGACAGCCTGCTCTCGGAAGTGGGTGTGCTCGGCTTCGAGTATGGCTACTCAACCGCCGAGCCCGATACGCTGGTGCTGTGGGAAGCGCAATTTGGTGATTTTGCCAATGGCGCGCAGGTCGTTGTCGATCAATTTATTTCATCCGGCGAAAGCAAATGGCTGCGCATGTCGGGCCTGGTGATGCTACTGCCGCACGGCCATGAGGGCCAGGGGCCGGAACATAGCTCAGCCCGCGTTGAACGCTATCTGCAATTGGCAGCGGAGGGCAATATCCAGGTCGTCAATTGCACCACCCCGGCCTCCTATTTTCATGTGCTGCGCCGGCAGATGCGGCGCCGCTACCGCAAGCCACTGATTGTCATGTCGCCGAAATCCCTGCTGCGCCACAAGCTCTGCACCTCGAAATTGGACGACTTTACCCCCGGAACCCATTTTCACCGGGTCATCGGCGAGCAAGTTGATTATGCCGCCGGAGAAAATATTCGCCGCGTCGTACTGTGTAGTGGCAAGGTCTATTACGATTTATTGCAGGCCCGCGACGAGCAGAATTTAACCGATGTGGCGCTGTTGCGCATGGAGCAGATCACTCCCTTCCCAGGCCGTAGCGTGACCGTCGAGCTGGCCAAATATCCCAATGCCGAAATTATCTGGTGTCAGGAAGAGCCGCAAAATCAGGGCGCCTGGTTTTATGTCGCCCAGCGTCTGGACGGTGTATTGGAGAGCTTGGACGAACAACGTCGCAAAGTGCGCTATATCGGTCGGCCTGAAGCGGCCTCGCCGGCGAGCGGCACCCTTAAGGCTCATACAAAAGAACAAAATGCACTGGTCGGTGAAGCGCTGACTATCGCCAGCTTGGGCGACCACCCGAATGGAGCAAAGTCATGACCCTCGACATCACCGTGCCCGAATTGGGCGAATCGGTGACGGAAGCCACCGTTGCCAAATGGTTCAAGGCGCCCGGAGATGCGGTTGCGCTCGATGAGCCCCTGGTCGAATTGGAAACCGATAAGATCGCGGTTGAGATAAACGCCGCCAGCGCCGGCGTTCTCGCCGATATCATCGTGCCCGAGGGCGAAGATGTGGAAGTCGGCGCCGTGCTCGGCCATCTGAGCGAAGGCAAAGGCGCTCCTCCCGTCGCTCCAGCCTCAACCGCAAGCGACATACCCCGGCCTGAAATCACGCAAACGGTAGCAGACAAGACTGCCGTGCTGTCCCCCGCCGTACGCAAACTGATTGAGGAAAACGCCCTCGACCCCAGCGCCATCACCGGCACCGGGCGAGATGGCCGGATATTGAAGGGCGATGTGCTCAGTCTGTTGCAAGCAGCAGTCTCGGAGGCACCTAAACCAACACCGGCTCCAGCACCTGCCGCGTCCGTTGCCCCGCCTAAGGCGGCGGCGGAATCACCCGAAGCAGCGCGCGAAGAGCGCGTGCCCATGTCGCGCCTCCGCCAACGGGTGGCCGAGCGACTGAAAATGGCGCAGGACACCGCCGCCATGCTGACCACCTTCAACGAGGTGGATATGACCAAGGTTATGGCGGCGCGCAGCAAATACCGCGATGCGTTTGAGCAAAAGCACGGCGTGCGCCTCGGATTTATGTCGTTCTTCGTCAAGGCGGTGGTCACGGCATTGCAGGAAATTCCCGCGGCCAATGCCGAGATCGACGGCGCTGAGATCGTCTACAAGAAATATTATCACATCGGTGTGGCCGTGAGCGCGCCGCAGGGCCTGGTGGTGCCGGTGTTACGCGATGCCAATCAATTGGGCTTTGCTGAGATTGAAAAAAATATCACAGCGCTAGGCACCAAGGCGCGCGATGGCAAACTCTCCATTGCCGACCTCTCGGGCGGCACCTTCACGATCTCCAATGGCGGCACCTTCGGCTCGCTGATGTCGACGCCGATCCTCAATCCACCGCAGTCAGGCATTCTCGGCATGCATAAAATTCAGGAGCGCCCCGTTGCCGTCGATGGGCAAGTGGAAATTCGCCCGATGATGTATCTTGCGCTCAGCTACGATCACCGCCTGATCGATGGCCGCGAGGCCGTCACCTTCCTGGTGCGCATCAAGGAATGTATCGAGGAACCTGAGCGGCTTTTGCTGGACCTCTAATTCTCGGGCGCTATTCTGCCCGGAGCGTCCACAACGCCAACAATCTAAACACAAGAGGCAGGCCAGAATAATGAGTGACAGTAATTTTGACGTCGTGGTTATCGGCTCAGGACCGGGCGGCTATGTCGCCGCCATCCGCGCCGCTCAGCTTGGTTTGAAAACAGCCTGTGTGGAGAAAGACCCGACGCTTGGCGGCACCTGCCTGAATGTTGGCTGCATCCCTTCCAAAGCGCTGCTGCAAGCCTCCGAGGAATATGCCCACGCCGGCAAGGCCCTCAAGCGCCACGGTATAATCGTCGGCGATCTGCAACTCGACCTACCGACCATGATGGGCCACAAGGATAAGGTGGTCGGCGACCTCACCAAAGGCATTGCCCATTTATTCGAAAAAAATGACATCAGCCATATTGCCGGCTGGGGCGCGCTTGGTGCTGCGGGTGAAGTTATCGTCAGTGCCGAGGATGGCAGCAAAACGACGCTGCAAACCACGGCAACGATCATCGCCACCGGCAGTGCACCGGCCAGTTTGCCCGGCATTGAGATTGATGAGAAGCGCATCGTCAGCTCAACCGGCGCATTGTCACTGAGCGACGTGCCGGGCCACATGGCGGTTATCGGCGGTGGTTATATCGGCCTGGAGATGGCCTCGGTCTGGGGCCGCCTCGGCGCCAAAATCACGGTGGTCGAATTTCTCGATCGAATTGTGCCCGGCATGGACGGCGAGCTGGCGACGCAATTCCACAAAATGCTGCGCCGACAAAAAATGAAGTTCAAACTCTCTACCAAAGTAACTGGCGCCGAGCTGACCGAAAACGGCGTGGCGCTCAGCATGGAGCCGGTTGACGGCGGTGCGGGTGAGACGCTGGAAGCCGATATCGTGCTGGTCGCGGTTGGGCGCAAACCCTTCACCGAGGGTCTCGGCCTGGAACAGGTCGGTATTGCCGTTGATGGCGGCGGGCGGATTGAGGTCAACGAACATTTTGAGACCAATGTCGCTGGCGTTTACGCCATTGGTGATGTCATTGCCGGGCCGATGCTCGCCCACAAGGCAGAAGATGAGGGCGTTGCGGCGGCGGAAATCATCGCCGGCCAGAAGAGCCATGTGAATTACGACGTCATTCCAGGCGTGGTCTACACGCACCCGGAACTCGCCTCAGTCGGAAAAACGGAAGAGCAATTGCAGGCCACCGGCATCGATTACAATGCCGGCAGCTTTCCCTTCATCGCCAACGGTCGGGCGCGCGCCATGTCGGCCACCGATGGCTTCGTTAAAGTATTGGCGGATGCCGAGAGTGACCGAATCCTTGGCGTTCACATCATGGGTGCCGACGCCGGCACCATTATTGCCGAAGCGGTGCTGGCGATAGAACTAGGCGCCTCAGCCGAGGACCTGGCACGCACCTGCCACGCCCACCCGACCCTCAACGAAGCCCTCAAAGAAGCCGCCCTCGACGTCGACGAACGGGCTATTCACGTTTGATGGCGGTGGTCATGTCAGCGCGGCAGGATCAAAAAACCTTCCTCCCAGGAGGAGTGGTAAGGGTTTGGGTTTGAGAGGCGAGATAAGCGCGAGAAGCTACTTAATGGCTGCGACCTAAACGACAATCTCTAAACGAAGATGGCCGGATGAAAGAGCTGAAGTCTGAGACTAAAAATGAGCCCTCCATAGCGCGCCGGAAGATTATTAAGACCGGAACTATTGTCCGTGCCTACTCTCCAAGCGGTCACTACTGACGGGACAACCTCTCCCTACCTAGCGCACTATACATCAATAAAGAGGATCTAATTTTTTCGGCCTGTCATTTTGACGAAAATCAGCACAAAGGCGCGTTTTATACTGAATTCGATCCGCCAATGATTGAAAAAGTCAGACTGCTGACCGCGCTTATTTTACCGATTGGGTATAATTATGGGACGGTATTGCCGTATCCACTGTATCATTCGTGCCGAATAGATAGTCGAACCGACCTCCGAGAATTCGTAATTTGGAAGGAAATAATCGATAGTATGAGTTCGAGTTTCACTGAGAAGAACTTGCTTGCTCGGAAGGATGGACCCTACCCGCCCAAATTTGGGGGCCCAAATACAAATTTCGAGATCAAGATTCTCCCGTAGCTTTGCAGAAGAAAATATTCGACGCCATTGATTTGCAAGACAGCGTGCTAATGCGAGGCCTTTCGTGCCTTGTGAAATCCTCGATGCTATCCCTACATTACCATTTCTTTGAAGCCGCCATTTACATGCTCTACGTATCACTTGATGCATCATTCAGCTTAGTGATGAGAACACTACATGCGAATGGAATAGGTTCTCCCTCTGCGTACGACGCTGGGATTTGTGTCGAAAATGCATTTGGAGAAGAAGCTTCGGGGATGAAATACTTTGAAGAATATTATGAGGACCGGATCAAAGTGATGCATCCGGACAATCGTCTTGGGGTATATCCTTACGCTCCCATTGCGCATGACGACTTTTATTTGCTTTATGAGGGACTGCGAGAAATTTATCGATTTTTGATTCTCGAAGATAATTTGGACCTGGCGGCCGACCAAATTAGCTAATTTCATAGAGAAAAATTAAGTTCGCTTGAATTAGAGGCGCGACTGCATTTGTTAAACACAGCGCTTCATTCGCCCCTTCTCTCCAACCTCTCTTCCCTGCCAGGCTTACCTACC
>Ga0114999_10002860_pt1 | contig 22178 bp, 17 predicted proteins | sample ArcticOcean_MG_C_3_FD_89820 | JGI IMG/M metagenome (GOLD analysis project Ga0114999, IMG submission 89820) | Marine microbial communities from western Arctic Ocean - ArcticOcean_MG_CB8_126 | ecosystem: Environmental > Aquatic > Marine > Oceanic | place: Arctic Ocean: Canada Basin | collected...
ACTGCGCTTGCTGCGGTTTGCCTGAATGATCAAATGCGGCCCGGCAAAGGCCAGTTTGCGGTCCATCGGGGTGGCCATGTCGCGGCGGAGGCGCTGTTCAGGATGCAGCGCGACCGAGGTGGGCACCTTGGCGGGGGCGGTCCTTTGTGGCCGCGACTGGTCGAACACCCGGGCGATGTGGCGTTCGCCGGAATCATGCCCGGCGCGATGACCGACGCGTATCCGGCGTTGCCTTTCGAGATGGACGGCTGGCCATGGCCGCACCTGACGCCTGTGTTGATGGAGGAGGGTGACGCGGTCATCGCCCTGCATTCGCTGCCGCACACGGCTACGCCGAATCTCAGTGATGACCCACGTATGAACGTACTGTTCAGGATTCGTCGGGGCCGACCCCAGAACCCCTGGGAGGGCGACCACAGGGTCGGATGGGGCGTGTCAGACCATCCGGACCGGGCGCTGAACGGCGACTTTCTCGATTACCCGGAAACCTACGACCCCTATCTGGACTCGATCGAACGTTTGTGTGACCACTGGAGCGAGTGGGCCGGCATAACTCGGGTCATCAAGCACGCGTGATGCGGCCGCCTTGAGGGAGGGCCGCGAGGACGCGTGCGGTCAGTCCGGAAATCCAACGAAGTTAACAACCTCGTCAACCGGGCGCCGGGTTGAGACGACTTCATTGGCAGCAAAGCCATCAGCCGGGTAGCCGATTGCGACGCAACTCATGATGATCTGGTCCTCCGGAATCCGGGCGTGCTCGCGAACGACTGGCGATTGCATGATGCCCTGACCGTTGATGACGGCGCCGAGGCCCATCGACCACGCAGCGTTGACCAGGCAATTGACCACCGCGCCGCAGTCGAAGATTGCGATGTCGTTGTTCTCGAGGTCTTTGTCGAAGGTGATGACGACCGAAACCGGCGCGTCAAACTGGCGAAAACCGCGCATGACCCAGTCCTGACGTCGCGGCTTGTCGCCCCAGTCGATATCCATCGCCTCAAATAGCTGTGCGGCGATCGCGATCTGGCGCTTGCGGTGAACACCGGCATAAGCACCGTGCTGGCGGATCTCGCGCGACGGCTTCACACCCTGCATGTTTTTCTCGGTGTTGCCGGCGCGGATCGCGTCCAGCGCCTCCCCGGTGACAACGTGCAGATGCCACGGCTGGGTATTCATCGATGACGGGGCCCGCGTCGCTAGCGTGATGACTTCCCGAATAACGCCCTTGGGCACCGGGTCCATCTTGTAGCCACGGATGCTGCGCCGACCCATGACAACGTCTTCAAATTCCATGCGTGTTCTCTCGTTAATGAATGTGTTTGAAAAAGCGTGTTTGAAAAATGTGTCGGAAAAAAGGGCGTCTTGAAAAACTCAGCGCGGAACTTGCCTAGACCGCAAACAAATGTCAAAGGTCAGCGACTGCGCGCCGGGCGCGTCCTGATAGAATCGGGGCTCGCACTTGCACGTCCACTTTGCGGAGAGAGCTATGAAGTTCGGTATCTTTTATGAAATCAGTGTGCCACGTCCCTGGGGGCCGGAAACAGAACGTCAGGTGTATGACAACTGCATCGAGCAGGCGGTGCTGGCTGACAAGCTCGGCTATGACTACGTCTGGGCGGTGGAGCACCACTTCCTTGAAGAGTACTCGCACTGCAGCGCGCCGGAGATCTTTCTCGCTACGATCGCCGCGAAAACCGAACAGATACGGGTCGGGCATGGCATCAATGTGTGTGTCCCGGAGATCAATCATCCCATCCGTATTGCCGAGCGCAGCGCCGTTCTGGACCTCTGTTCCCACGGTCGGCTTGAGGTAGGTACCGGACGCAGCGCCACGTGGACCGAACTCGGTGGCTTCCAGGCGAATCCCGACAACACCAAGGCGACCTGGGATGAGTTTGTGCGGGTGCTGCCAAAAATGTGGATGCAGGAACGCTTTTCGTACGAGGGCACGTACTTTTCGATGCCCGAGCGCGCGATACTGCCCAAGCCGTATCAAAAGCCGCATCCGCCCATGTGGGTCGCGGTGACGAGTCCGGGCACAGAGATTGATGCTGCAGAGCGCGGCATGGGGGCGCTCGGTCTGGTCTTTGCCGACCTTGCCGAGCAGGAGCGCAAGGTCAAGGCGTACCGCAAAGCGATTGAAAACTGCAATCCAGTTGGCGCGTTTGTGAACGACACGGTGGCGTCCGTTAATTTCATGTACTGCCATCCGGACGACGCTGAGGGCAAGGCAATTGGCCAACGCATGCAGGGCACCTTCGGTTACCTTGCGTCTCAGCTCGTCTCGGCGCGGGAGGTCTATGCCTCACCGTCGTACGGCAGCTTTGGTCTGTTGCCACAGATCCGGCGGCGTCAGAGCGGGCCTGCTGCTCAGCCGCAGCGACCCGCCGGCATGTGTATCGGCAATCCCGAGGAGATCATCAAGGCGGTGAAGGGCTGGGAGAGCACTGGCGTCGACGTCATGAACTTTCTGCTGAATGCCAATGAATCGATCCCGCATCAGCAGATCCTGGATAGCCTGACGCTGTTTGCTGAAGAGGTGATTCCGCATTTCAAGGAGACGCCGGCTGTTGACACGCAACCGGTCGCTGCGGAGGAGTCCTGAGATGCCTATCTTCGGTGAACTCGACAGTGCAACGCGACTGCACCGCTGCGCAGAAGTGACGCGACTTGCGACGGCCGATGACGCTTTTGATGTGGCTGACGTCGACATTTTGACCTTTACCAACGAGATCGATACGCGTTCTGCGTTCACGGTCATCCCGAAGGCGCTGCACCCATCGCTGCCGCCGTACATGACGATCATCTTCCGGCGCCACCCGGACAGTCGTTTTGGCCCCCTGACGACGGTCGAGATGAACATCCGGGCGAGATCGACCATCCATCAAGTTGGCTACACGGTGGCGAGTTTTACGGACAACCCAGATGCGACAGCCTGGCTGCGGGATCAATACGGCTTCCCGTCGCGCACCGCCGAGATTCGGTGTGAGCAGCGCTACACCGGCGTCGTTGCTGAGGTGTCGGTGGCGGGCGAAACACTATTTGCGGGTGAATTACGCACGCCGCACTACATTTCACCGACGGACGTATTGTTCACGCCAACCCTCAACCTTGCGCTCGTTGACGGGCAACTGAAGCTCGTGCAGCAGGAGCTCGAATACACGCTTGAGAAGGCGGAACGGGGATCGGCCGTGATCAGCGCATTCGATGCAAAGGCACTTGGCGAACCGGCGATCGAGCTCACCAATCCACTGCCACCAACCTTTGTGCATGCCAGGGAAGTTGGCTACGGCAGCGTGCGCTTTCTGGTCGACCCGGAGCGCCCGGCGATGTCGGGCACGGTCGACCTTGAGAAGAAAGCCGCTAGCTGAACCCAGGACGACCATGACCCCACGCCTGACCCGCGAGTTGCTCGAAGATGCGCTGCCTGATGTGACCGCAGATGTGGACACGGCTGGATTGAGCGAACCCGTGGACGTGTGCCGCGATGCTTGGGGCATCCCCCACTTGCGTGCTGCGAATGAGCGCGATGCCTTCTTTGCGCAGGGCTTTGTCACGGCGCAGGATCGGCTGTGGCACATGGACTACGACCGCGCCCGCGCGCTCGGTTGCTGGTCCCGGTTCGCGGGGCCTAAAGGGCTGACGGAAGACCGCATGATGCGGACGTTTGGTCTGGCGCGGGCGTCGAAAGCGGACTATGACGTCTCAAGTCCAGCGGCGCGCGCGATGCTTGATGCCTATGCGGCGGGTGTGAACGCGTTCATCGCCACAACCAGCACTCTGCCGGTTGAATACCAGCTGGTTGGCGCGACGCCCGCAGTGTGGGAACCATGGCACTGCATTGCGGTGTACAAGGTTCGCAACATGCTGATGGGCACCTACGAGATGAAGCTGTGGCGCGCACGCCTCGCCTTGAAGCTCGGCGCGGCGCAGGCGGCGCCACTCTTTCGTGGCTACCCTGACGACAGCCTCGTTGCCGTGCCGCCTGGGGAGTTCTTTGGCGAGGCTTCGCTCGCGTGTCTCGACGAACTGGCGAGTGCCGCGCGAGAACTCAACTGGCTGGATGAGATCGACGGCGGCAGCAACGCGTGGGTTATCGGCGGCGAGCGGACGAAGTCTGGCAAACCGTTGGTGGCGGGCGACTCGCATCGCGGGCTTGATACGCCGAATGTGTACTACCAGGTGCACATGACGTGTCCGCAGTTTCGGGTCAGCGGCTTCGCGCTGCCGGGCGTCCCCGGCGCACCGCACTTCAGTCACACGGCTTACGTCGGGTGGGGCATGACCCACGGCTTCGGTGATTATCAGGATCTGTACATCGAGCGCTTCCGTACTGAAGACGGCGTTCTTGAGTACGAATTCGAGGGCGCGTGGCACGCGGCGGACGTCCGGCAGGAGCGTATCGACGTGCGAGGTGGCGAATCGGTACGTCTGCCCGTTGTGTGCACCCGGCACGGGCCGGTCATTACGGGCGATCCCCGGGCGGGTTATGGCATCACGTTCAGGCACACGGGCACCAGCGCCGGCACGGCGTGGCCGGACACCGTTCATGACCTTTTGACCGCCAGAAACGCGGACGAGGCAGAAGCCGCATTGCGGGAGTGGACTGAACCGGTCAACAACTTCGTGTACGCCGACGTCGACGGCGAGTTCGGTTACCGCTACCGGGGCCGCATACCGGTCAGGGACATGGCGAACGCCTGGGTGCCGGTGCCGGGCTGGACTGGTGCGAACGAGTGGCATGGACAGATTCCGTTCGAGGAACTACCGCATGCGCGCAACCCGGCTGCGGGCTTTGTGGTGACCTGCAACAACGCACCGACGACCGCCGACTATCCCCATTATCTCAACACCTACTTCGCGCCGGACACTCGGGCGCGTCGCATCACTAAGCGGCTGGGTGAGCTGCCGGCCGGCCGTGCTGATATCGACGAGATGGCATCCGTACATGCGGATTGCATCTCGATTCCGGCACAAGCACTGGTCAGGTATGTGGCACTGCTGAAGCCGACAGACCCGCAGGTGGCGCGGGCACGGGATGTGCTTTTGGCCTGGGATTGTCGGATGGACCGGGATGCCGCAGGCGCGGCGATCTATGGCGCTACCCGCACGCAGATGCTCGCTGACATTGTCGAGTCGGCCCTGGGTGATCTCGCCAGTGAGGCGCTTGGTACATCGGGTATTGGCAGGGGCGCCGCGACCCATGTCGGGCAGATCTTCGCTCGTGCTGTGCGGGCCATGGAGCAGGGTGACGATAGCGCGCTTACGGGCGGGCTGACCTGGCCCGCACAGATCGAGTCGGCACTCACGCGCGCCGTTGCCGAGTTGTCAGAACGCCTGGGTGACGACATGACCAACTGGTCCTGGGGCGCGGTGCACCACACGCGGCCGCAACACCCGTTGTCGCGGATCTTTCCGGATTGCGCGGATCTGCTCGATCCGCCCCCGGTCGTGACACATGGCGATGCCGACACCCCGCTCGCCGGCGCGTATTCGTCGGCGGATCGGTTTGTGCAAACGCTCATGTCGGTCAATCGCTACATCCATGACCCATCAGACTGGCGCCGTTCTCGCTGGATTGTGCCGCTTGGGGCGTCCGGCCATGCGGGCAGCCCGCATTACGCGGACCAGGCGAGCTTGTGGGCGGACGTCGCGACGGTTCCACAACTGTGGGATTGGGACGATATCATTGCAGATGCGGAGACGCGGCAGCGACTTCTGCCCCGATGAATGTCGCGGTGCCCGCCAGGACGGGCCTTTTCTACGGATACATCCTGGTCGGATACTCGTTCACGGTTCTGTTTCTCGCGTCCAGCTTCTTCCTGCATTCCCGTGGCATCTTCTTTCCCCACTGGATGGCTGACTTCGGCGTTGACCGGACAGAGATTTCGCTCGCCATCACGCTCACCCTCTTCACGGGCAGTTGCCTCGCACCCGTCATCGGCTACCTGATCGACCGGTTTCCGATCCGGGTCATCACCAGCATCGGCGCGTTGTGGCTTGCTACCGGCTACACCCTGATCCGCATGGCCGACAGCTACTATGGCTTCCTGGCATGCCTGCTGATCTTTCAGAGTATCGGTTGGGCGAGTGTGGGTCCGCTTGTACACACGAAATTGATGGTGAACTGGTTTGATCGCAATCGGGGCATGGCGATCGGCGTTGCCATCATGGGAATCTCCGTCGCAGGCGTCGTCATGCCAACGGTCGCGACCTACTTCACCGAGACGTATGGCTGGCGCGATACCTACATTTTGTACGGCGCGATACTGGCTTTTGTTTTTGTGCCGCTCGCGCTCCTGTTAATTCGGCAGTCGCCAGCGGACGTCGGCCAGTTGCCTGACGGTGAAACCAACGCGCCGCCCGCGATTGAACGCACGGGACCTGAACAGACGGGGTTTGCGGTCTATCGCGAATTCCTCTCTTCCCGGCCGTTCTGGAGCGTCGTTTTGACCTTCACGCTGATGAATGGTGTTTACAGCGCGATGATCACCCATCTGCCGAGTTATCTAACGACAGAGCGCGGCTTTGACATGTACGACGCGTCCATGGTGCTGGGGGTTGCCGGGGCCTTCGCGATTGGCGGCAAGATTGTATTTGGCTGGATGATGGATCACATCCGGGCGCGGACCACGGTGTTGATTGGTGTTGCGGCGTATTTTCTGTCCACACTCGTGTTCATTACCGCGACCAACTACGAGTTCATCATGCTCGCGGCGGGGCTTTTTGGCCTGGGCTTTGGCGGTATGGTGCCCGTTCGATCGGTGCTGTTGTCGCGGATTTTCGGGGTCGCCAGGTTCTCGCGCGTCAATGGACTCTTCTCGTTCTTCCTCGCCCCGGCAACCTTCTGGGTACTGGCCACGGGCTACATCGCCGACAGGTTTGGCACTTACACGGTCGCCTTCGAGGTCTGGGCCTGCTGTTTCTTCCTGGCAGGGGTCGTGACCGTCGTCGTCAGGTTGCCGGATCGGCAGGACGCCGTTGCATAGGGCGCCGTTGCTGAGAACGCGGTGGCTAAAAGAAAGGCAGAAAGTGGGTGTGCAGAGCCACGGCACCCGATTCAAGCGCCATAAGACAAAGAGCGGATACGTTAGTTGTGTCCGTGCGAGCGGTCTGCAGAACGCTTTTCAGACACTTGCAGTGAGGCGACGTTATCGTTGAGTATGGCGCTGCAGGGCAAGCACAGGGGTCAGCACTCACGGCGCTTTACGCCCACCCTATTTCAAAAAAGTCTTTTGAGAGTCTCTCAAGGAGCAACCAATGGCGAGCACTAAGAAAGCGGATGTGGATGCGGTTGTCATTGGCGCAGGATTCGCCGGCCTTGGCATGTTGTATCGACTGCGCGAGCAGTTGGGCCTCTCAGTCCAGGTGTTTGAAACAGGTGACGACGTGGGCGGCACGTGGTACTGGAATCGATACCCGGGCGCGCGCTGCGACTCAGAGAGCTACATCTACTGCTTCTCATTTTCTGACGAGTTGCTGCAGGACTGGAACTGGAGCGGCAAGTACCCCGAGCAGCCGGAGATTCTGAGTTATCTCCAGCACGTGGCTGATCGATTTGATCTGCGCCGCAACATCCAGTTTGAGACCCGCGTCACGGCGGCCCACTACCTTGAAGACGACAACCTCTGGCGTGTCGAAACCAATCTCGGTGAAGTTGTCCACGCGCGTTTCCTGATTTCCGGCATCGGCTGCATCTCGACCGGCAATGTTCCCGACATCCCGGGCCGGGACAGCTTCAAGGGCGACTCTTTTCATACGGGCGCCTGGCCGCACGACGGCGTGGATTTTGCTGGAAAACGCGTTGCAGTCATAGGTACCGGGTCGTCTGGCGTGCAGTCCATTCCGGTGATCGCTGAACAGGCCGGGCATCTAACGGTATTCCAGCGCACCGCCCAGTACACCATTCCCGCCCGCCATGGGACGGTTGACCGACGGTTTCTGGATGAGGAAGTGAAGCCCAATTACACCGAGTTGCTGGAGAAGGCGCGCCGATCCGCTGGTGGCATTCCGGTAGACTTCAGCGAGCGACTAGCTCTTGAGGTGAGCGACGAGGAGCGCAACGCCATCTATGAGGCAGGCTGGCGTGAGGGCGGGCACCGCTTCATCTTCGGCTCGTTCCGCGACATCATGGCGAACCTCGATGCCAACCACACGGCCTCGGAATTCATCCGCAACAAGATCAGGGAAACGGTCAAAGACCCGAACCTGGTTGCGAAATTGGTGCCAACCGATCACCCGCTCGGATCCAAACGCGCGCTTATCGACACGAATTACTTTGAGACCTATAACCGCGACAACGTCGCGCTCGTCGATCTGAAGACTGATCCGATCGAGTGCATCACAGAGACGGGTATCAGAACGGCGAGCGGTGAGTTTGATGTTGATATCATTGTGTTCGCGACTGGCTTTGACGCGATGACCGGCAGTTTTTTCAAGATGGACATTCAGGGGCGCGACGGTGCGCGGCTGAAGGACGACTGGTCCGAGGGACCAAAGTCGTATCTTGGCCTGCAGGTACACAAGTACCCCAACCTTTTCATGATCACCGGCCCGGGCAGCCCGTCTGTGCTGAGCAACATGCCGGTTTCAATCGAGCAACATATCGAGTGGATTGGCGATCTGATTGCGCACATGCGCGATGAGGAGCTTGACGTTGTGGAGGCGCAGGCGGGCGCCCAGGCGGAGTGGGTGACGCATGTGAACGACGTTGCGTCACAGACGCTCTACATGCACGCAAACAGTTGGTATCTGGGTGCGAACATTCCGGGCAAGCCGCGTGTCTTCATGCCGTACGCAGGCGGCGTCGGTGCGTACCGGGCGCACTGTGAGGCGATCGTTGACGATGGCTATCGGGGCTTCACGCTAGGCCGGCCTGCTGCGCAAGTCGCGTCCGAGCATGCGGCCGGTGGATGACAAATCGGAAGTCCTGGCGCAGACGCGACCGGCAAGTGCCACAAGTATCGTAAATAGCGATAAATGACGATAAATAGCGATAGATAACTATAAACAACGAAGGGAACGAGCGATGACGACGAAAACCCGCGCGGCGGTCAAGGTTGAGCATGGTCAGCCGCTTGCAGTAGAGGAGATCATCCTCCCTGATCCGCAGGAATCTGAAGTCGTGGTCGAGCTCTTTGCATCAGGAATCTGCCACTCGCAGCTGCACCAGTTGCACAACCCTGCGTCCCGCACGCCGGGGTTGCTCGGCCACGAGGCGACCGGTGTTGCCACGAAGGTCGGCAGCCAGGTCACGCACCTCAAGGAAGGTGACCACTGCATGGTGACCTGGGTGCCCCGGGACATCGTCGTGGACAGCCCAGCCCTCGCCCCCACGCGTTTCGAGTTCCGCGGCGAGACCCATGAAGCAGGCATCTATACCTGGGCAGAGCATGTCCTTGCCCATGAGCAGTTGGTGCTGCCCCTGCCGCAAGAGGTGACCACCACCTCGACCGCGATCGTCGGCTGTGCCACGGTGACCGGGGTTGGCGCGGTCGTTGGCACGGCTGACGTCAAGCGCGGCCAATCGGTTGCCGTTATCGGTGTCGGGGGCGTTGGCATCAACATAATTGCAGGCGCGCGGATTGTGGGAGCCGACCCGATCATTGCCGTTGATCTGGTGGACGACAAGCTGGGTTTTGCGAGGGAGTTCGGTGCCACGCACACGATCAATGCGAACGACACCGACGCGGTGGAGGCGATTCGTGAGATTACGGGCGGCGGTGCGGACTTTGCCTTTGACGCCATCGGCGGGCCGGTGACGACGCCCCAGATACTGGCGGCGGTGCGGCCTGGCAGGTTGGGCGCGGTCAAGGGCGGTGTTGCGGTCGTGGTCGGCATTCCGCAGGGCCCAGTCACGTTGCCGCCGGGGGCATTTCCGATGGGCGAGAAAGCGCTGGTGGGATCGCTGGGTGGCTCGAGTCATCCTGCCGTCGACTATCCGCAATACATCGACTGGTTCCAGAAGGGCGAACTGCCCCTCGACAAGATGGTGACCACGGTCTATTCAAGTCTCGATGACATCAACGAGGGTGTGCGGGCTCTCGAGGCAGGTGAGATCAAGGGCCGGTCGATCATGGTGTACAAGTCGCCGGGGTAGCCGCCCACGCCGCATCCGTGCACTCAACGTGCACTCAACAAGAAGACCGGGCCTGTCCTCAGGGATCGGCATGGCATCGTTCCTCGGTATCGAAGGCGCAGAGTCCCTCGCAGCCCTGTTAGCGCATTGACAGGACAAACGTTCATCAACTCAAGAGGTATGAATCTTGACAGTAGATGCTGAGAAACAGGGAATCGCCGTTGCGGAGGCGTTCATTGACGCGTTCAATGCCCAGGACCATGAACGGCTGGCGCAGACGCTCAACTATCCCCACGTTCGTCTGGCAGGTGGTCGCTTCACGACCATCGACAACGCGGATGACTTCGCTACCGGTAGTCGGCGGGGCGAGTGCCGCCTTGCCGAGGAGGGCTGGCATCACACCGTGACCACGGCGATGGAGGTTGTCCACAGCGACGATCAGAAAGTGCACCTGTCGATGCGTAATGACCGCTGCCGTGAAGACGGTTCCGTGTATCTCGGTTTCGACACGCTCTGGATCGCAACGCGCATGGATGGCCACTGGGGCATCCAGTTCCGTTCCAGCTATCTTGAGCACGAGCGAAAGCGATAGCTCTAACAGGGCGCTGAAAAAGTGCTTCCCTGCACTTTTTCAGAGTCGCGGGCCCCAGCCCGCTCGCGACAAATCAACGACATACGTCGTAGATTTGCGGCCGATGTATTCATGGCTCGCGAAGCGAACGTGAAACCCATGGCTCGCGAAGCGAACGTGAAACCCATGTATCGGTCTAGAAGCTGCTTTTCAGCAGCCTCTAACGTACGTCCTGGAATGACATGAGGACGAGACTTCAATGACATCGTTCAGCGAGTCACATCACGAAGCACGGGTCGTCCTCGCATCGCCGGGGGGCAACGTGTTCGGCGAGGTGGGCCCCTATCACCTGAATGCGCCCTGGTTTCAGGAGATCACGGATCTTGTGGACCAGGTGTAGGTTGACCTTGGCATGCATATTCGCTTTGTGCGGCTGCTTGATGTCGATGACACGCGCATGCCGGAGCTTCGGGTCACGTATCTGGCGGAGACCGATGACGCCGTACCGGCGGGTCGCCTTGCGCCCTCGCGGATTGAGCTAGACGCCCAGGCGCTGAGGCTGCCTTACGCCGAATTGGGCGGGCCGGTCGCCGAACTCGCATGGGCAGAGGCAGCGCTCACCGAGCGGGGGTATGGCCCGCTGGTTGCGAATGAGCAGATCAGAACCTGGAATCTATCCAGCATCTGGAGGCTTGAGGCCGACGGGGAGACCTTCTGGCTGAAGTCAGTGCCGCCCTTCTTCGCGCATGAACCTCGCGTGCTCGCGCTCTTTGCCAACGAGCGCGTGCCGCGGTTGCTGGCGAGCGAAGGCAATCGAATGCTGCTGCAGAATATCCTCGGGGAGGATTGCTATCGGGCGGATCGCGAGCAAATGCTGCATATGGTGGATCTGCAGTGGCGGTGGCACGACCGCGTGGATGCGTTGCTGTCGATCGGGTTGCCGGACATCCGCGGTCCCGTCTTGTCGCGTGACATCGCGCGGGTCGCCAGTCTTTACCTCTCGCAGTTTGACGCGGACAAGCAAACGACGATTGCGAGCTTTCTCGACGCCTTGCCCGATCGTTTGGCCCGACTCGACGACTGCGGATTGCCAGCAACGCTGGTCCACGGCGATTTTCACCCCGGCAACTGGCGTGGCATGGGCCTTGATCTGACGATGCTGGACTGGGGCGACTGTGTCATTGAGCACCCGCTGCTTGATCTTCGGAGTCTGCTTGACGGTGCTGGTGAGCACAGGGCCGCTGTGCTTACGCACTGGACTTCAGCCTGGCAAGAGCGGCTGCCAGACGCTGAGGTTGCGACGGCGGTGGAGTTGATCCGGCCGATAGCCTACGCTCGCGGGGCTGTGGTGTTTCAGGATTTCCTGGACGAGACCGAGCCGAGTGAGCAGATCTATCACGACAGTGACTCGTTGTACTTCCTGAACAAAGTTGCATCGATGCTTCGCTGATCTGTCGTCAACATTCGAGTTGAGTCCGCGCAGGTTCGCGGTCGAATTCGACCCACCGCAGCGTATATGATCCGTGGCTTTGTCCCGGCCGAAGTTGCGGACTTGCCGCAATCGACAACCTGCGCTCTTTCCATCAAAACGCCTGCAACAAGACGCCCGATATAAAACGCCCGCAACTTTGGAGAAGTAATGCCCGATACACCCCCGACCCGCGATCCCCAGACGCCCGGCTACGTCATGGCCACCATGCTGCCTGATGGCGACGTCCCGCCCGTTGGTGTGGATGGCAACTTCGTTGTTGGCCCGACGCACGCCAGCGCGCCGGAGGTTATCGTCACGGAGGGTGTGCCCACCGGCGTTCTGCACGAGCTTGTCATGAAGTCCGAGGACAGCAGGATCTACCCCGGGATCGCCCGGGATGCAGGCACGTTGGGCCGGCCAGATCCGGACAACCCGGCGCGATTGATGGTCACCACGAGCCGCCCAAAACCCTATACACGGCGGGTGACGGTGTACGTGCCCGAGCAATATGTGTCGGGTACGGTGGTGCCGTTTATCGTCGGTGCCGATGGTCCGGACCTCACGCTTTTCAGGGCGCTCGAGAACCTTATCAACGAAGGTCGAGTGCCGGTCATGATCGGCATTTCTATCAGCAATGGTGGCGGTGACGCCCAGGGCAGCCAGCGCGGTCGGGAATACGACACCATGTCCGGGGTGTACGCCCAGTTCGTCGAAACAGAGGTGCTGCCCCGGGTGGAGGCGGAGTGTAATGTTAGACTGACCCGAGACCCCGATGGCCGGGCTGCGACCGGCTGCAGTTCCGGCGCCGCTTGCGCGATGATCATGGCCTGGTACCGGCCGGATCTGTATGGCCGGGTTCTGTCCTTCTCTGGCACCTACGTCAATCAGCAATGGCCATACAACCCCGAGACGCCGCTCGGTGCCTGGGAGTTTCACAAGTCGATTATTCCGAACAGCGAGCCCAGGCCGCTACGCATCTGGATGGCGGTTGCTGACCGGGATTTATGCCCTGACCTGATGCCCGACGACGCCCATGACTGGGTGCTCGCCAACGAGCGCATGGCGCACGTGCTCGCAGACAAGGGCTACAGGTATCAGTTTAGTTTTGTGCGCAATGCGGGACATTGTGATCCTGCGATGCGCTCGCAACTGATGCCTCAGGCGCTTGAGTGGCTATGGCGAGGGTACGCCGCTACCTGATGTGCGCCGGTGCATTGGACCCGGCCGTGGGAGTCGCTGTGAACGCCCGTCTGCGAGACGGTTCAGTCGGCAGCCGCAATCCCGGCGTCGGACCGAACACCCCACTTGTCCGCGAAATGCGCTTTGGCGAGCGCTTCGAGCGTTGGTCCGGGGGGTACGACCGTTGCGCCGGAGCGAATCGCGTAGGCATCGGGTGAGTCAACGCCAAGCGGTCGTTCACCCGCAGCGACCACTTTGGCCGCGTTCAGCATCATTCGGCGAAAACGCACCACGGCGAGGTCGGTCTGACCCAGCAGTTCGTGCGTTCGATCAGCGATCACGCCCTGGCTGTCTGCAATCGCCTGGTCCTGTTCGGAGATGCCATCGATGCCGGTGAAACTCGCTTCTTGCTGCCATTGCCGATCGATGAGGTAGTCGTTTTCGCGCTTGCGCACCGGCATGTATTCATCGTCGACTTCGGCAAAGATGGCCGCGCCGGCTCCGAAGCTCGAACGTTCAGCCTCGGTTAGTGGTCGGTCAGGGTTCCATGCGTAGCAATAGATCCAGCAGGACGTGTCATCCACCGGTACCCAGGTGTTGGCGAAGATGGTTTGCCCCGGCAGTGAGCCTGGTGCCAGGGAATGGTTAGGCATCAGGAACTGGGTGAAGCGCCAATACAGATCGTCGTCGTCGGTCTTGCGCGCGGCGCCGATCATGAACCCGCCGTCATGCTCGACGATGGAAAATTGTGGTGTGGGGTCTGCTGCCATCCAGCGAAAGGAGGCCGGGCCCGACGGTTCATTCTCGCCGGGGGTGGGCACCGTCGCGCCGCGCACGCCGTACAGCAGTGAGGCCGGTTCGCCGTCGTGGATGCCGGCGTGCAGGAACGAGAAATGCGCCGTGTCGATGCCGCCTTCGGCCGCCTGTGCATAGTTGCACTGCTGGAACTTCTTCGACACAAACCGGTGTTCGGGTGGCATTGTTGCGAATTCGAATTGCGGCAATCCGGGTGCTGCGCCATCGCCCAAGTAGGCCCAGATCATGTCGCCCCATTCGCGCACCTCAAGTGCGCGAATGCTAGCTTTGGGTCGCAGTTGCTCGGCCACTTGCGCGTCAACAATGGGGATGTCGGTGCACTCGCCCTGCGTGTTGAATTTCCAGCCGTGGTAAGCGCAGCGTAAGCCGCAGTCGGCATTGCGGCCGAAGAAGAGGTTGGCACCCCGGTGTGGGCAGCGGGGCTCGACAATACCGACGGTGCCTTCGGTGTCCCGAAACGCGATGAAGTCCTCACCGAGCAGTCGCATACGTTTGGGTGGGCAGTCTGGCGCCGGTAGTTCGCGTGACAGCAGCGCTGGCATCCAGTACTGGCGGAAGGTCTTGCCCATGGGCGTTGCGGGGCCCGTCCGGGTCAGCGTCACATTCTCTTGCTCGGTCAACATGGGTGCGGCTCGCCTAGCGAAAGGTGATTCGATAGTACACCCCGGTCCGGGATACGGCGAACTGCGCGTTCACACTGAGTTTTAATGACGCAATGCTGATTCGGCGTACATATCCGCGGAAGGAGAATCTGAATCCATTTAGCAGAATGCTACCCTTGTGACTCTTGTCACTTTTGCGACGAGGTTTCTGACGGGAAAGGTTGAGGACCGGGTTATCAATGGCTGCCCTCGTCGAATGCCGGACCGATGGATAATCGATCCCATTAGAATACAGATTTAAGAACGACCCAGACCAAGAACGAAAAGAAGAGGGAAGAACGATGCTCGATCTGCACTACTGGCCGACGCCCAATGGCAAAAAGGTCACCATTCAGCTTGAAGAATGCGGCCTTGATTACAATCTGGTCGCCTGCAACATCGGTCGAGGTGATCAGTTCACCGATGAGTTTCTGAGGATAAATCCAAACAACCGGATGCCCGCGCTGGTCGACCATGACCCGGCAGGTGGTGGCGATCCAATTTCGGTCTTCGAATCTGGCGCCATCATGCTGTATCTGGCAGAGAAGACGGGCAAGTTCATGCCAAACGATGCCCGCGGCAAATACGAGGTCGTGCAGTGGGTGATGTGGCAGATGGCCAACCAGGGGCCGAAGACCGGTGAGTGCGGCCACTTTCGGCGCCTGGGCGAGGGGCAAGGGGAGCAGACCTACGCGGTGACCCGCTTTACCGACGAGGTCAACCGCTTCTACGGCGTGCTCAACAACCAGTTGTACAACCGCCGTTACCTCTGCGGCGACGAGTACACCGTCGCAGACATGATCTGTTATCCGTGGACCGTCGGCTGGGAAGGTCAGGGCCAGGACATCTCCGAGTTCAAGTACTTCAAGCGCTGGTTCGACGAGTTGGGTGCGCGTCCGGCGGTGCAGCGCGGTATGGTGGCGGGGTCCGACTTCGCCACCGACTTTTCCGGTCTGTCAAAAGAAGAAGGCGCCAAGCTGCGAGCGCTCCTTTACAACCAGCGTGCGCGGCCCGCGCCAGCGACAGGTGGCATTGATAGCTGACTCCGGTGGCCAATAATGGGCCAGGGACCCCTTTGTAAACGCACGTCAGGGGAGCGCCACAGGGACGGCCGTTTCACAGTCTTCACTCTCGCAGTGGGCCTTGTTGGAGCAGGCATTGCCGGACGCAGGCATACCGCCTCTGTGTGGGCAGCAGTGAAGGGAACAGATCTCTGCCGCGGTTAGCCGGGCGCCATCAGGCACTTGCCCCGGACGCAATGCCGAGTTCAGTCTCCAGAACCCGCGAACCGGTAACGTGTACGCACCGCGCACTTCAGGCGATAGGGCGAAACAGAATCAAGATGTGTCCGTTCGGCAGTCGTCGGGCGGGTGGTTGGACGAAGCGGTGCGGCATCATGCTGGCCGTACAGGTGCCAACGCCAACAAGTACGGAAAGGAACCGAGAAGGAGCAACAAGAAGGTCTGTCCGCACGCGTCGCCGCGCGAGGTTTAGCACTTTCTGCCCTGCAAACGGCCGATCGGTCTGCCTGCGGCGGCGCCTGACATTGGGCGTGTCCGGGGTGTTTAAGGTCCCATGTCGTCGAACTTCTTTACACGCGCCCTCGCTGTCTCCCCGTTAGCTGATTACAATCAATGACTTAGAAGCTAGGGGGGTGAATATTTCGAGTCCTTCGGCAGCGACACGACTTTCGGAAACACGTCCGTCGCACTGGCAAGCGGTATGACCATCGGGACCATGACGACTACATTGTCGTCGTACAACTTTATTGACGTGTTGCCACTTGCCTCATCCGAGAGTGATGTCAACGGCACTAATAACGCGCGGGTCTTTAACCTTGCGTCGGGGGGAGGGGCAACCTCGCCGTTCGTGACATTCGGTGCAGGCGTTTCCGCATTCGGAGCCGACTTCAAAAATCTGAACGACACTGCCCTGCGTACGAAGGTCAAAGTGTATGACGGTGCAACACTACTCGCGACATTGTCACCATCCGTCGTAGCAATCGGTGCCGTTAGATTCTAGGGCTTCGCTGCCAGCGCTGGCGAGAATATTACCGAGATTCGGTTCACCTACGAGAACAATGATGTCTTTGGCATGGACAATATCGAAATCGTCGGGGCGAGCGTACCGGCGCCCGCGGGGTTTGCATTGATCCTGCTTGGCCTGGCTGCAATTGGTTTACGTAAGCGCGCTTGATTTAGCCACAAGGCCACGCGAAAAAGGGAGGTAGCGCTATGGGGTGCCTCTTTTTTTTTGCGGTTCAAGGCGTGCGAAGACGGCACGGGTTCCAGGGTGCCGGAGGGCCGCTCTCGTATAAAAGGGAAATCATATGGCAATTCAACATCAGGTGGCACTGACCTTCGACTTTGACGCGGTTTCGCTTTGGATCGCATCCGGCCAGACGTCACCCACGCCGATATCTCGGGGTGAATTCGGCGTGGTTGGAGCAGGACGTCTGTTGACCCTGCTTGACGCGCACGACATCAAAGCAAGCTGGTTCATCCCCGGGCAGACCATCGATACTTATCCGGATGCCTGTCGCGCCATCGCTGATGCGGGTCACGAGATTGGGCATCACGGCTATGACCACATCTCGCCGGCAGGTCTGTCGCGAGAAGATGAACGCGCTCAACTCGTTCGTGGCAACGCCGCGATTGAGAAGATCTGTGGATTGCGCGCACGTGGCTACCGCTCGCCCGCCTGGGACTTGTCGCCCCGCTCGGTGGATCTGCTGCTTGAGGAAGGGTTTGTCTACGACAGCAGCATGATGGGCCACGACAGCGAGCCCTACCAGGCGCGCACGGGGGACCGGATCGAGGCGGGAAAACCGATGCAATTCGGGCCGGAGACTGCACTGGTTGAACTTCCGATCAGTTGGTCACTCGACGACTTTCCGCACTTTGAATACTACCGTGGAGGCGGACTGCGAGATGCGCGCGGGGTTTTCGACAACTGGCTTGAGGATTTCAGGTACTTTGCCGATCAACCTGAATCAGGCGTTCTCACCTATACCTGCCATCCCTTTGTGATCGGTCGCGGACATCGCATGCGCATGCTTGACCGCTTCCTGAGTGAACTCAAAGGGCTTGGTGCGGAATTTGTGACGGCCGAGGCCGCGGTTCGGAGCTTCCAGGCGCGAGTGGAGGCAGAGATCCCGCCCCGAGTCTGAGAAATATGCTGTGTGCACAAAACCCGTAGAGTCGCGATAAACTAATGCGAACTAAAGCGAGGACTCGAAATGTCTGACCAGCAACTTCCCGTTATTGACTCGATTGACTCGATTGAAAAGAACCCGGTGTATATCGCACGCTCCGAGCGGGCTCGCGAAGATAAGCCGCCGTCACGCAGCACACCGTTAGGCGCCGTCGCGCAATCGCGCCATCCGGGCATAGCGAGTCGTAGCGAAATCGCCAGAAAAATACTGGAAGAGGACGGGGGTCTGGTGACTGGTTCGGTGGGCACCGTGTCCTACAGACCCGTCACAGTCTGTGGTCATGATCTTAAACTGGAGCCATTGCAGCCGAGCATTGGCACGGTGATCCACGGCATCGATCTCGCGACTGACCTCGATGATCCCGGTATGGTGGCCTTCATTCGCGAACTCTGGCTGCAGCGTCGAGTGATCATGTTTCGCGGCCAGGAACACCTGACCCGCGAGCAGATGGTGGATTTTGCGGCACACTTTGGACAGGTCGGCGTTCGTTACGGTGAAGACCGCCATGTGCCGAACTCCCCCCAGGACCTGAGTCACCCAATTGATGTGCCAGGCATTCCCGAAATGCTCGTCCTGGTCTCCGACGAAAAAGTCCCGGGTGCCGCAGCTAACTGGCACTGTGATGCGACCTGGCAGCAACGCCCGCCAATGGGCTCCATTTTGATGTGTCGTGAAGCGCCACCGGTGGGCGGCGACACGTGCTTCTGTGACTGCTACAGCATGTGGGAAGGCTTGCCGAAAGAGACGAAGGAGAAGATCGAACATCTGACAGCAGTGCATGTCGGCGGCGTGATTCACCAGATGGATGGGGTGACACCGGTCTCGGTTCATCCGGTGGCACGTACCCATCCCGAAACGGGGCGCACGTTGCTGTATGTGCAGCAGGGGTTCGTAAAAGGCTTTGCCAAAGAACATGGACTTCCGGAGGATGAGGAGCGCACGCTGCTGGCGCAGTTGAGGGCGCAGGAAGGGAGACTGGAATACACTTGTCGCTTCCGGTGGCAGCCGGGATCAATCGCGATGTGGGATAACCGTGCGGTGTTGCACAGTGCCAGTGCGGACTTTTGGCCCCATCGACGGCAGATGGAGCGACTAACGATTCTCGATCGTGACGAGTCGCGCCGCGCGCCCTATTACGCTGGTTAGCACGCTGCCGCAGCCCAAAGGGAAGGTGGCTTGGCTTCCGACTCGGACAACAGCACCCTGGCCTTGATGATTTTTATGCGGGCGGAGGATCACGTTCGCTACGTGAGCCGTGAAAGGCGCTCGCCCTGAGATAGTCGAGAGTATTTTCGGACCTTAGAATCCCGACGAGGAGAACGCAATGAAAGTCGAAGACTGGCCCTCGGCCAAGCATGTGCCTGCACTCTACCGCGAGTTGAAGGAACTGGACCTTCTGGAACACGTTGCTGAACTGGAGGCGTTTGGCTTCACGGTTCTGCCACCCGAGAAGGTGGGTCCGCCGGAGCAGCATGCAGCGGCGCGCGAGGCCGTGCTGCGTGTGGCCTGCGAGCGCAAGCAGTGTACGCTCGATGACCTCGAAGAGGTGTTCTCGGACGGCCAGGAACTCTTGCGATTCGTCCTTTGGGACGATCAGATCTTCGAGAAACTGGTGGTTCACCCGGCAGCCCTGGGGCTTATCCAATGGCTTGTGGGCACTGACTGCGTGCTTAGCCTGTGCAACGCATGGGTGAAAGGCAAAGGCGAGTCTCGCACCCAGGTGCATGCGGACTGGGCGCAGTTCGACATGCCCACGATGGCCGTTGAAACCTATGGCGCGAACTTCAATTACCTGCTCACGGATTACTCCAAAGAAGACGGCGGCCTTTCCTTCGTGCCGGGTAGTCATCGCTGGCGCCGCTGGCCGTCTTCCGAGGAAGCGGCCTATTGGGCGGACCATGCCCAGGCGATTGAGGCGCCAGCCGGGTCCATGATCATCTGGGGCGATCACGCCTGGCACGGGTCGTATGCGAAAACGACGCCCGGGCTGCGCCTTATGATTCTGGGGATGTTCAACCGTCCCCATATGCAGACCCAGGAAGCCTACCGTCAGACCGTGACCAATGAGGCACTCGCGCGCAATCCGCGGCGGTTCGCCCGGTTGATGAATGTGTATAACAACATGCCCTGGGGCAAGTCCCCTGATTATGGTCGAGGCATGAGCGGTCCGCAGGGCTATATCAGCCTGCTTGACACGGAGCCATCCGGGGATGCCTTCAGGGTCCCTGATGATGCGGACTACCACACGTACGATCACAAGACCGGTGAGGCTATCAAGGCGCAGATGAGCGGCAAGTCCGTCGGGTTTGGCGACCTCTATAAAGGGCAGAATGCGAAGAGGCGCTAGACGCCCTAGAGTGGACACTCGCAGCTGTACAACCTGGGTAGGTATCAGCGTCAGGATGGAGACGGCATTGAAGGTCACGATACATCGAACCCTTGGCCTGATCCCGGTAGAGACGAAGGTTGAAGTCGAGATAGACGCGCTACCGCTGTCGATCGGCGAACGACTGTCTTCACCGTCGGCGGTGGCACGCACTGACGATGGCCGCGCAGACACCCGCCGGGTGCGGATCACGGTTGACCAGTCCACGGTCGAGGTTGACGAGAGCCGCTGTTGCGACGATGAACTCGACGCGATTGATGAGTTGTGGAGCGCTCACGTTTCGCGTCTCGTCACCTGAGGCGTTGCTGCCGTCGCGGGCCAGGATCGGTCCCCTCTAAACCGGAGTAGTCAACGTGAGTGCAGGGAGGCGCAACGCACGTTAGCCGCCGCGTTGGTTTCGACGAGCCTTGCATTGATGCTACAGTTTTGGCGCGTTGATGTTCTGTCGTCGTCCGAATCACGTCAAGACTGTCCCCGTGCGGCCCTGCGAGACTCTTAGTCTGAATGAGTGTCACATCATCCAAGCCCGCCCCGCCTCATGCGATTGCCCGCCGCTATCACGCGGAGGACCTGGTTCGCATACGTCGTGCCAGTGAGAAGCGGCGCTACGTTTCGTCCCAGCGCCGGGCAACGATTGACCCGAATCCGCACCAGATTGACGCCGTGATGTTTGCGCTCAGTCGCATACCGTCCGGCGGCTGCATCCTTGCGGACGAAGTGGGGCTCGGCAAGACGATCGAGGCAGGCCTCGTCATTGCGCAACTGTTGGCCGAAGGCGCCCAGCGCGTCCTGATCGTATTGCCGCGTTCGCTGATCGGGCAATGGCAGGACGAGCTCTATAGTCTGTTTCACATTCATGCGGCTGAAGCCGACGTTGCGGATGTGGATCTGGATGCCCCGGGCGTTTTTCTTGCCGGGCGCGAATACGCGGGCGGCAATGCCGGTTTCGCCCGGCTGAGTGCGACCACCCCGTTTGACCTTTGTCTGGTCGACGAGGCGCACGAGGTGTTTGCCGGCATCCACCGGCGCTATGATCAGTACGGTGTCTATAATGAGACGAGTCCGCACGCGCGGACCGCGCATCGGGTGCGCGAGATAATGGGCGCGTCTCCCGTCCTGCTCATGACCGCAACGCCGATTCAGAACTCGCTCGCGGAGTTGTGGGGGCTGATCCAGTACATTGACCCGTCTGGCACCCTGTTCGGCGACAAGCCGACGTTTGTTGATCTCTTTTGCCGCGACGGCGATGCGCGCAGCGCGTCGCCCGAACAGTCCGGCGAATTGCGTCGTCGGCTCGGCAACGTGGTGCAACGAACGCTGCGCCGGCAAGCCCAGGAGTTTCTGGAGAAACCCTTCGTCGGGCGGCGTGCGAGACTCTTTGAGTACCGCATGAGCTCGGAAGAACGAGCGCTCTACAACGACGTCACCGACTATCTGCTGCGCCCGGATCTGTATGCGTTTCAGGGGCGTTCCCGGCAGTTGCTGTTGCTGGGATTCCACCGCCGCATGGCGTCATCCATCGCCGCCCTCGCCGAGAGCCTTGAACGCGTTGCGGCGCGTCTCCGCCGTCTGCGGGGCGGCACAGTGGCAGAAGACGACCTGGAAGCACAATTCGTGGCTGACCTTGAAGACGAAGACTTCGAGGCAGACGAGACCGAGGTTGAGGGTGGTTTGCCGGACGCCCCGAACGACCGCGACGACGAACTGGCGGAGGTCGAGTCATTCGTCCGCCGTGCCCGCAGCCTTCCGACAGACAGCAAGGCAGAGAGTCTGGTGACTGCGGTCCGGTTGACCATGGAGCGTGATGATGGCGCCCGCAAGA
>Ga0114999_10002861_pt1 | contig 22169 bp, 21 predicted proteins | sample ArcticOcean_MG_C_3_FD_89820 | JGI IMG/M metagenome (GOLD analysis project Ga0114999, IMG submission 89820) | Marine microbial communities from western Arctic Ocean - ArcticOcean_MG_CB8_126 | ecosystem: Environmental > Aquatic > Marine > Oceanic | place: Arctic Ocean: Canada Basin | collected...
CCATTCACGTAGGCAGAATAACCCCTTGCCTCCCAAGCTAAAAAGCTCCAGGCAATTACTGAGAGCGCAGTGAACAGCAAAATTAAAACTACTGTATTAAGAAAATATGTCAGCAACTTGTTAGTCATGCCTAGAATTTACGCTTACGTTAAAAACTCGTCCAATAGCTCTCTATCACCCCACCTGCATACCCCTTGCATCCCCCAGAGATCGACTTTTTTATTTCTGGGAATAGGTGTCAATTTAGGTGTCTAGTTATATGCACTACTATGCATACCTGTTCATGGTAACTAGGTAAATTATTATCTAGCATAGGTATCCGGTACACTACTATTCCTTCCAGTAAGAAGGCGAGGAAGTCGGGGGTTCGAGTCCCTCATCGCCCACCAAACTCCCTATATCTAGGCAGGGATTCAGTCTCAATTGCTAGGACTGGATTCTTTGCACTAATGATTTGGAGGTAGTTTGGAGGTAGTTGTACAGATTAGTGTTGTAAAACACTTATCCGTATTCCCTTAATGTAGGCACGGGTTCAGTGCGCTTTGCTAGCATTGAACCCGCTGTATTTGATTAGTGTTAAACACTTATCCGTATTCCCTTAATGTAGGCAGGGAATTCAGTCCGTTTTCCAGGACTGGGTTCTTTGTATTTGATTAGTGTTGTAAAAACTTATCCCTCACCTTGGCAGAAAGCTTTTGATTTCCGCGCATAAGATGGCCATATCGGTCCATCGTGAAAGATGCCTGGCTATGCCCGAGCCTGCGGCTAACTGTAAACATCTATCAACTAAAACCCACCACCAGAAAACCACCAAAATAGAAATTGGGACATTACCATTAAAAAACCTCCCAAAGATATCGCTACCCCTAAAACAACACCAACTACAATGAAAATTCGTTTATTCATAGACGGACAATACGACCATCCGAAGTTCGATCAGTGAGCTCTTCAAGCTTGGTATGACTAAAGACATCCCCATTTGCACCAGTTCCGCTAAGGACTAGTTCACCATCCACCAATTCAGCCAAAAGAGTTAAACCATTACGCGTCCAACTTGTTCGCGTTCCGCTGTCATTTACGAGAACCCAACCAGCATCACTTAATTTTCTCATGACCTCAGTCTCTTTCCCAAGACGACGTTGAGAAGACAACCACTTCCGTATTCTGGGACGAATCCATCTCCACCATACGGCTAAAGAAATAGGTATCGCGAAAATTGAGGCTATAAAGCTATCGGTATTGTTATAGTCTTTCAATCCTGAAGTCGCGAAAAAAACCACGCTAGCAACAACCTGCATTCCTAAAAAAACCAAAATGGCAAACATTGCATCAAGAAAATATGTCAGCAACTTGTTAGCCATGCCTGGAATTTACGCTTTTGTTAAAAACTCGTCCATTAGATCACCAGCACCCCACCTGCATACCCCTTGCATCCCCCATAACAGGCTTTTTTAATTTGGTGGTAATTTGGTGGTAGTTGTACAGAGGCATGCAAGATAAAGAGTGAAGACTAATGAATTCTGAAATGGAATTAAGAGACATTAATGAAGAGAACTTACTGTCAATCATAGGCTTGAAAGTAAGCGAAGATCAAATGGATCAAGTGGCTTCAAACTCCACTTCTATTGCTCAAGGAAATTATAGGAAATCAGCTTGGTTTAAAGGAATTTTCCATGACGGAAAACCTGTGGGCTTTATCATGCTTGATTTGAATACGGAAACAAATCAATGTGACTTATGGAGGCTCATGATTGATAGGCGCTATCAAGGTTTGGGGCATGGTAAAACCGCATTAAAAACTGCTATTGAATATGTTCAGTCGCTCAACACGTTTGAAAAAATAAACTCTTCCTTCGTTCCAAAAGAAGGAGCAAATGCTGGCGATTTCTACAAGAAGCTAGGTTTTGTAGAAACAGGAGAGATTGATGATTGCGGCGAAATTGGAATAACTTTAATTCTTCACCCATCATAAGCAAACTATATTCAATCCTGCCGCTAGGTATTCGTGTTATGTCACCAACTCCATACTTCTTACGTTTCGTTGTTATCTTGCTCTTTACCCCAAAGGTTTATAGTTGGAAAGTCCAAACCAAAACCCAATTGTTCTAATTCTTCACTGTCCATCTCACCAACCGGACGCTCCTCACCTTTTCGAGTAGCTGAAATAACTTCAACCTGCTCGAGCTTTCGAGTTTTATAATTCTCAGCATTTCGGCAGCGCTTACTGCAATACTCAAGTTTGTGCCTGCCACCTATGGGCGAAACAGAAGGCAATTCACGCTCGCACTTTTTGTTACCGCATGGTTCATACGTAGTGTCTTCGTAGTAGTCTTTTGCTATTAACGCCCATACCCAGCCGCTCATATTTATGGGACGAATAGCAGTATTAAACTTCATCTTTCTGCGCCACTCCTGGCGTTGAATAGTCATTTTCGTATTTTCGTTTAGCTTGTCGTCAATAGCACTGGCAACCTGCTCTGAGTAGACGTTAATCTTGGGAAGAACTTCATCAACCTCATTCCACTCACTTCGCCATTCATTTAGGGTACGCAACTTATACCCGTCACTGATTACATTATTCGTGAACCAGTCACCATAGTTTTCTGCAAACTCGAGAACAGCTTCTTGGAGGCTCTCATTCCTTAAGTACTGCGATATTCTACGGTGTATGTCATAAATATATGGCCGTGACTCGTGGCTCTTGTCTTCGGGTTCGGCTTGCCACTTCCAGTTCGCTATTCCCTTCACGGAACCACTCACTAACCCCAGATATTCCTGCCGTGTTTCATAGTCAACGTGGCCACCGCTCTTAATCATGGCTCCCTTAGGCACGTAATAATCATATGGGAGTATGCGTAGAGTCACTTTATTCACTTCCTGACACGTTTAATACTACGTTGTTCGTGGGCTATATCGTGCTAAATTGTAATTAATTCAGGGTTAAAATATTGTGAAATTTTTCTCGAGCGTTATATTACTGATACTTCTAGCGTGACTTATAGGATGTAGCTCTACCGATACAAGTAACTCACAAGTTGAGAAGACTCCTGAATTTATCGATTCAGATGAATTGCTGGATATAGAAACCCAACAATATATTGTTTCCCTTTTGACTGATTTCGATGGAGCGGAGTCTGACTGAGTCGGTTTGTTCAGACATCTGCAATATCTCCATCCACTGTCATTTACTAGAACCCTTCCCTCGTGGTTTTTTCCCAGGCTTTTCATGACCTAGGAGCTTCCACCATAACTCAGAGGAGAAAAACATATAGAGAACAACCAACAAGATGCCTATAAGGATAAGTAAGAGGATGGGTGACATTTTCTGAATTTACGCCTATTTTAAAAACTCGTCCATGACACTGCGTGAAATTTCCTGAGAGTTACGAAGCAAATAGCCATACTTTCTTCTGTCCGAGAAAATGGTCGACTAATCAGCTTCTGGTCGTGGAGAGAGTAATGAAATCGCAATAGCTAGCCAGAGTTAGATCCCACTGAGACTTTTAACTCTTCCTCCTCACGTGACTAAATGTTAATTTTAACTCTAGCGGGTGATATGACTGATATTACCCGCGTAACTATTCCGAATTTAGTGTTCATAGGTAAATTTTGGAGAACCATTCCTCCATGTTTGAATCGTTACGTTATTCTCGTTTATAAGACGTCCATCTTCTGAAAAATAAATGTGGCAGCTATTAAGCCTTTTAGCCATTTGGTATGAAAATGTATCAGGTATTCGAAACGCCCCAGTTTCACCGTTTGCTAAACCCATTATGAAGCCTGTACTTCTAAGCAGAACTACACCATCACGGTCTCGATAAGTTGCATGAATACCGATAATACCAACAGCTCTACCTGATACATTGGTCAAGCCACCTACAATCTCACGAATTTCAATGTCCTCGCCAGCCCTTCTGCAGCGAATTTCCAACACGTGCAACTTCCCATCGCTTTCGTGCGGAGCAACAGTAGAAGCTCCTTTTGTTGGAACAACGGTTGGCTTAACATCCTTCTCACTCTCCAACTCCACAATCTTCTCTTCGAGTTCAGCAATCCTTTTATCATTATCTGAGCAGCTAGTCGCAAATGTAATCACTGCGAAGATTAGTCCTACGAATACAACAGCAAAACGAATAGGTCTCATGGTCTTATTGATACGCCGTTTAAAAATAATCAATAGTTACTCGGATGGACCTTATTTTTCTTCTTTATCACGTTCGTTGTCAGCTTCATCTACGCCAATTTCACTAAAAAGCTCCTATTTCAAATATTTTTGTATAGCTTCACGAGATTGCATATCTGTCGTAACAGGCTTGGCCGTCATGTCGCAGACTTCTGCCCATGCCAACTGAAAAGCTGCGCATTTTGAAAAATCATCTGTTTCTAAGATCATCGTTCCAGTACCATCCCCAATCGAGTGCCAACGCCCGACTAGTCCAATTCCGTAATCGCTTGTTAATCCTTCCAGTTGCTCTTGGGTAAAGCTACCAAAAGCTCTCAGTGCGTCGCCTCGCTTTGCTTCAAAAACCTTGTAGTCAACTTGAAATAGCATTTACCCACCTCTTCCTATTTTGGAATACCTAAGAATAACTCTCTAGCACTCCACCTGCATCCCACAGCAACAGTTTTTTTTAGTTTGGTGGTAAAGCGGAAAGTTTCTGATTTCCACGCATAAGATGACCAAGAAATCGTAATAGCCAGCAAATATTTCTCTGATTAGATTAGAATCATTGAGATGAGACGACTACAGACATTCTCCGCTTTTCGGGAAAGTGCCTTTCGCCTCCTTTGGTTGAACACCTTTTCTTTCATGCTTGTGAATGGTAGTCAACGTTTAGCTGTTGTCTATTTAGTTTTAGAGATCAAGGACAGTGCTTTACTTGTGGGGGTGATTAGTTTTGCCCTTGGTTTACCGTTATTGCTTTTTTCACTCCCTGCTGGCGTGTTAATCGATAATTTGAACCGGAGACGGTTACTTTTTACTACACAGGCTCTTGCCTTGGTTGGTTCATTAGTTGGTGCTATTTTGCTTTGGACTGGTGCTATTTCAACAGAAGGGGACAAGGTTCCCCAATCAATTGCACTTGTTGCAATTGTTTCTTTTATTTTTGGAAGTGCTGTTGCTATGGGGCAACCTTTAAGGCAAGCGATTATCCCTACAATCATTGGTCGTTCTAACCTGATGAATGCGATAGCACTTAATACAATTACGCAAAATGTTTCACAAATTCTTGGACCAGCACTTGCTGGATCAATTGCGCTTCTTGCGTTTGATGGGTTTTTCGTAGCACAAGCAGCTTTTTTGGCACTGGGATTCGTCTTTTTAATACGTTTGCGAGTTCCGCAACCAGAACGTAAAGAAACTATCAATTTCACAAGTTATAAAAGAGATATTGCTGAAGGTATTCGCTTTGTAGTGAGAACACCAAACATTCGAGTATTGATTATCTTGATAATTATTAATGCCTTCCTTCTAGCGGGTGCCTGGGGAACTCTCCTTCCCCAAATTACTCGTGACAATCTCGGGGCAGGTATTTTTGAAACTTCTATCATTTTCGTAGTAATGGGTATCGGGACATTAGCCGCATCTCTTGTCCTCGCCTCTATCAAGGAACTCAAGAATGCTGGTGGTTGGTTACTTACAACAAGTATGGCTATGTCATTACTGATGATTGGCCTTGGTTTGTCACATTCTTATCCACTAACTTTAGTCTTGGTAGGAATCACAGGAATAAATGCAGGTTTCTTTATAAACCTTAATTTAACGTTGATACAGGCTTATACCCCTCAACATCTAATGGGTAGAATTATGAGTGTTTATGCGCTTTGTTTTATGGGTGGCATGCCTCTTGGAGCACTCATTTCCGGATTTGGCGCTGAGCTAACAAGTCCTGCAGGTATGTTTATTATTGTTTCTGTTATTCAATTTGTTGTAGCTATAACTGCCATTATTACGCAATCTTCAATGCGTCGGATGAGTACTTTGCCAGCGGATGGAGATGTTGCAGATGTCTAAACAAACTGACTCAGTGGTATCCGTTTCCGAATCAAGTATTGATTTAGCACCCCACCTGCATCCCCCAGAAACTATCAAACTTATTAGTACCTCCGTGCAGCTATATTTATACGCTGTTTAAAATAATTAGTAGTTACACTCGAATAGCTCTCTAACACCATCCGAGGAAGTCAGGGCTTCGAGTTCCTATCGCCCGCCATAAACATATCCTCCGATATGTTTACAGTTAGACGCTTTCTAGAGGTGCTGTTTCCATACTACGTCGTTTCATCGTCTTGCTGCTTTGCATCGAACAGCTTCAAAGCAGCTTTTGCATTGAACTCTTCAAAAGCTACGGCCATTTCATCTAGCGATGGGATGTCATTCACTTTTCCTGCTTCCTTATTTTCCTTACGGGTATCTATAATTGCTTCAGTTGCGAAGGCCGTGAAGTTCCAAGCCTCAGCCATTTCAGCTAGCGACGGCATCTCATTCTTTTTTTCCTTATTTTTTAGGTAGAGAACTGCGTTCTTGCATGACTGACTGCAATACTTCAGGGTTTTTCCGGTAGTAGGGGTAACAGAAGGAATTTCTCTAGTACATTTAGAGTTTGGACAGGCTGTATACGTAATACCGTCAAAGTAGTCTTTAGCTATTAAGCCCCATACCCAACCGCCAATACTCATGGGACGTATAGCCATACGCCCTTTGTCGTCTCCCCCTATAGCGATGTTGGCAAATTGGTTTAGCCTTGCTTCAATTTCTTCATGGGAAGTTTCGTAGGCTGTTAAGTAGGGGTGCTGGACATACGTATCTAAGACTTCAACAACGTGTTCCCACTCACTACGCCATTCTTTTATGTTATGTAATGTATAGTTCTTGCTAGTTACGTCAGCAGCAAACCAGCATCCATACATATTCGCAAACTCTAGAACTGCTTCCCTGAAGTCTTCGCGGTTTAAGTACTCCTCTATTCTCCGGTGTACGTCATACATGTACTTATCAGGAAGAGCTTTTACTTTCGTAGTCGTATATTCATATTCACCTGTTACGGGGTTGTATAGGCCTTTATCATGTTCGTTTTCAGGAACTACTTGGTAGGCACCTATTCCTGTCTCTTTGAAGTCGCGTCGTGTCTGAAAGTCAACGTGCCCACTACGGCTAACGGTTACTCCTGAAGGTGGCGGTTCGGTGTATTCAAGTAGGCGTACAGTCATTTCAATTCATTTCCATCCAGAGTGCTACATAAGAGTACTTTAATGTCATACCCATTCAATAAAAGCATTAAATATTAATATTTCTTGCACAAACTATGAGCATACTATGGCTGGTTATCTCAAGCGTTTAAAGTTCGCGTGAATCATCTTTTTCCATTCATGGCAATTAGTAGAATTTACTGCCTAGGAGGAGAACCCGTGCCGTTTGTGGTTGCGCCTTTGGAGTATTGATAGTAATTCTTCCTACGACAATTTACTAAGTAGAAAAATACTCAGCGACCGAGGTGTGATTTTCGATCGCTTGGATTTCTATGCACAGTTTATTAGTCCAAAGCTGGGTCGGGTGCAGGATGGTCGTGCAAATACCGAGTCAATTCATTCTCAATCTCACTCAGTCTCGTAACGATCGTGTCTACTGACTCAAGAAATTCACCAGATTTCTCAGATCCGTCGGACGGTTCACTAATTGATCCTAGAAATTCCGGGAGCTTTATTCCCACATTTTCCGTAAGTTTATGAATTGGCGGGAGAGCCCCAGCTAATCCTGATAGGAAATTTGCGGTTGAATTACCGTTTCCAGACTTGGAACCTCCAGCTGAATCCCACACTGTGATTTGATCGATCTTCAGATTTGAGATTGCTTTTACTTGGGTTTCAACTAAGTTCGGCAACTGTTCAGTAATCATCAGCAAGGATGCAAGTTCTGGTGTGCCACCTGCTTTACTAACCATTTCACCAATACCTTCAGCTCGTTTGGTAAGTTGCGCTAGCAATCCAAGAGCCTCTGCTTCCATAACAGCACGCTTCCCGTCGGCTTCACCCTGCTTAATTAGACGTATTCGATCAGCTTCAGCATCGGCAAGTGTGCGCACTTTTTCTCGCTCAATCTCGGCGGGAACAACAATGTCCGCATACTGACTCGCTTTTTCACGTTCAGCACGTTGTTTTTCCGCGTTTTCCTCTGCTTGATAGGCTTCCTCTTCAGCACGTGCAACGGTCACACGCTCTGCCGCGTTCGCAGCCCGCTCTGCCTCAGCTTCTGCCTGTCGTCTATCTGATTGTGATTTTGCGACAATCACCCCAGCCGAGTTCTCACCTTCGGTGGCTGTAGCATTAGCTGCGGCTACCTGAATTCGTTGCTCACGTTCAGCTTCTGCTCGTCCGATCTCGCCATCTCGCTCACGTTCTGCAACCTGCACCTTAGCGTCGTTAATGGCTCGGGCCGCAGCTTGCTGGCCAAGCGCGTCTATATAACCAGATTCATCAGTTACATCTTGTATATTTACATTGATTAGTCGAAGACCAACTTTACTCAACTCAACTTCAAGAGACTCAGTGATATTGTCAACTAATTTTTCCCTGTCAGTATTGATGTCTTCAATTGGCATAGTCGCTATCACGACTCTCATTTGACCGAATATGATATCTCTCGCGAGTTCCTCAATTTCTTGAAGGCCCAAAGCGAGGAGTCGCTCAGCAGCATTCTGAATCACCATTTCATCGGTCGATATGCCAACGGTAAATGTAGCCGGGGTGTTGACACGAATATTCTGTTGCGAAAGAGCTCCTTCGAGCTTAATTTCAATAGGTAACGGTGTAAGGTCAAGATACTGATGTGATTGAATAATCGGCCAGACGAGTTTCCCCCCACCGTGGATAGTTAGGGCTGATCTGTCGCCGCCAATCATTCCGTAGACAACCAAAATCTTATCTGACGGACATCGCTTATAAATCCCTGCGAATAAAAATAGGGCAAATAACAGAACTACTACTACTACTACTACTATGGGAACTAACATTTCTTGACTCCACCTAACATGATTCGCATAACAACCTATCGGGGTTACTTTTTAATCTTAACCGATTGTTCCTAACATTTACGCCTATGTTAGATATTTATCCATAAATAGCTAAAGTAGTACTACTTTCAGCCATTTATACCTCCGTACGAGGAAGTTGGGGGTTCGAGTCCCTCATCGCCCACCATAACCCTTCAAGGAGCACCAGTAAGAATCTCACAGGCTAGCCTATCCGTATTTCGATTTATCTAGTCATGTGCAAAAATAGCAAATATGAAAAACTTTCTAGTAGTTGTTTGTTTGCTTTTGTGCACTTCTGCTTGTGGGGGTGATTCTGAAACTGCTGCTCCGACAACTACCTCGGCATCAGCTACTACAGTCACGCCAACAGCTACCTCGGCATCAGCTACTACAGTCACGCCAACAACTACGACAACTACCGAAGCTGTTAGTACGGTGAGGCCCGCTCAGGACAACACACATTCGACGATGAAGCTTATTGTCCCTTATGAGCCTTCCGATCCAATCGATGACCTCGTCCCGATGGGAGAAAAGATCCATCACAGTAATGCTGATGGACATGTGGGAATCGATTTTCAGTGGGAGGACCATTCAGGCGGGCCACCAAAGATCTTGGCCTCGGCGGCTGGAACTGTGTTGTCTGTTGAATTGGACCCTTACAGCAACAACACAAGCCTCATAATTGTTCTTCTGCATCAAGCCGAAGACACGCGCTACTACACAGCCTACGAGGGCCTCAGGATCGACTCATCAGTGCAACCAGGTGATCTAATCAACCAAGGCCAAATAATCGGTGAGACTTGGGACAACCCCGATACAGGCGACGATGTATACATGATCCATTGGGAGTTTGGTTTCTGTCCAGGTAACGACTCTAAGCAATGTGCTCCGCCCGAGAGGCTTTGTCCAATGAGTTATTTCGAAAAAGAGTCCAGAGCAATACTGGAAGAGGTGTGGTCTGCCTCCACTAACCAGTACAAGCAGCAGTACCCACATATCTGTAGTGGGGCCTTTTATGGTCGAAGCGGTCAAAATACCCCGTATCAAACACCTAACTCTTCCGAGGATTCAAAACAGCTTGAGGCAGAGTGCTCCTTTAACGAGAAACTGGTTGAGGTCTCTTGCACAGCTGGAGGGTATCCATCTGGTTCGGTACTTAGTTGGGAATCAACAGCCACGTGGTCGACTACCAGCGGCCCAGACTGGAACTTTGTAGTGGACCCAGAACTCCTTGGATCCAGCGCCGAGGTGACAATCAAAGCATGCCAGGGAGCTGACTGCAGTTCTTTAACCATTCTTGTCGATACCTCGTCAGCCCTAGGTGATTGAAAGTTACGAGGAAGTCGGGATCTTTAGCCGCACGTGTATCAGAATAAAAATCAAAATTTGTATCTATTAGTAAATCTTGAAAGGTATAAATTTTGTAGATTTCAAGATACTTTAGCTAAAAGAAAAGCCCGCTAATGTTTGGAGTTAACAATGGATGCCCGAGAACTAATTATAATTCAACACGATATAGCTCACGAATAACTTGAAGGTTCGATGGACCTCTGCCCACCAGAACTCTTCCAAAAGCATGTTGATAGCTCATCAACTAATCCAATCGGAGCAACTTATGCCCATGCAATTTTCGCAGAGGACATGATACTGCTAGGAATGTTCAGAGGCGGAGAACCAGTTTTTACAAATGGCGGTTGGGAGAACAAAGTAGGAATGCCTCTACCTACTGGAGCTCCAAGACTAACCCCTGAATGGGCTTTAGATTTTAAATTTGAAAAGGAAGTTTGGTACGAATATGCAGAAGCAGTGCGAGAAGAATACCGAAACTATGTAATGAATGCCCCTGAAAAAGTTTTTGAACAAGAGAGACCTTTTGGACCATTTGGGACTAAGCCTCTTTTATCCCATTACGCCACGTTAGGCATTTATCATATTGCTACTCATCAGGGGAAATTGCGGCACTGATAGGACTTGAAGATGGAAAAGGTCAAGTAATTTAAGGGGATCGAGTCCCTCATCGCCCACCAGAACCACCTGCCCCGCTCAACCAGACTCTCGGGCATGATTAATCGATAGCTTGGCCTAGCAAAATGCTTCGAATACACTGTACTCGCAGCATTTTTTGGTGTCGGAGAGCACACATGAAACATTTATTTTTAGTTCTCAGTCTCCTATTACTCACGATGGGTTGCACCTCAACTACTACTGATAGTACCCCCGCTAATTCTGGTGCTGTTCCAGCATCTGGAGAACAAACACAAGCAACATCTACGGCAACGAATTCTGCAAAAAGCACTTGGAGCGGTGAAAATCCTTTTAAAAATACGCAGATAGAGGGTTGCCTCACGGAGACTCTCTCAGGTGGAGCTCAGAGGCTCAATCAACTCATAGAAAATACAGCCCCTACTCAGGACGATTTAGATGCACTAAATGCCTGCCAAAGCAATAATTCTAATCGAACAGACAGAGTCAGCTGGAGTGGTGGAAATCCCTTTCATGATGAAACAATTGAAGTCTGCATTATTGAAGGACTACCAAATGGAATGGAACGACTCACAGAACTTCGAGATGACCTGGCTCCCAGTGCTGATGAACTAGATCTTCTCAACGCCTGCCAAAGCAATAATTCTAATCGAACAGACAGAGTCAACTGGAGTGGTGGAAATCCCTTTCATGATGAAACAATTAAAGTCTGCATTATTGAAGGACTACCAAATGGAATGGAACGACTCACAGAACTTCGAGATGACCTGGCTCCCAGTGTCGATGAACTAGATCTTCTCAACGCCTGTAACGCCCTGGTCGCACGCCAGAGCGGGCAGTCCAACTGGAGCGATGACAACCCATTTGCTGACCCTAACCTTGCCAAATGTTTACTTGACACGCTTGATGGAGGAACCGTTCGTCTGGAAGAACTCCAAGGAAACTCCCGACCAACCTCTGTTGAAATCCAGGCTCTAAACAACTGCATTGGAGATTTGGCTGGTACGACGGGTGAATCAGCATCTGCCGGGACAGGTGAGACGGGTGAATCAGCATCTGCCGGGACAGGTGAGACGGGTGAATCAGCATCTGCCGGGACAGGTGAGACGGGTGGATCAGCATCTGCCGGACCAAGCACAACGGTAAAAATTAATCACGGGATACCGGTCTCTACAAACCAACTCACGCTGGAGGATTCCCAAAAGACAGCCTCACGAGCCAATTTTCCACAGGAATCATTAGCAGCTCTATGCGCTGGTGACTCGGAGTCAGCACACGTGTACGAGGAAAATAATACGTTCTACCGGTTATTGCGAAGCCTCGAAGTTTGGGATGTCGGCTGTACAGGAAAAGGCACTGTGATAGTCGTTATTGACTCTACAGATTCGAGTCACCCGGACTTTGCTGACAGAGTCATACTGGAGCTCTGTATTGGTGTGGAGGGAGAATCTGATCCTTGTTCGAATGGTGAAATGTTTGAAGAAGGTGTAGGTGCTGCAGCCGGTGATTCAGACCACGGTACCAGCGTGACAGGTGCTGTAAATCACTTTGCGCCCGAAGCTAGCTTTATTCTTATAAAGCCCGCGGGTTCCACTAAGAATGGAGTCGGCAACACATCTGGTGCGTATGAGTGGATAGTCTCGAACGCAACAAAATACGGAATAGATGCTGCGGTAATGTCATTTGGTAGCGGCCAAAGTGAACGTGAGTTACACCGCGCCGGGCTTGATGACAAATGTCCAAATGATCATCCTTCGTCACCCACGTTCGCGCAGATGAAGAATCTTGGAGTTATGCCAATCTTTGCATCTGGAAATGATGGACGACTCTCAATGCTCGGGTTTCCAGCATGCCTCAACTCGACTGTCAGCGTTGGCGCCACAGATGAATATGGAAACGTTGCTACCTACTCTAACTCCCACGAGGATCTGACCATACTGGCACCATCTGGTTTCCGCATGCCAGTGGGATACGATGCTGGCTATGATAGCCTTGAAGGCACTTCCTTTGCGGCCCCAGTATACGCAGCGCTCGTAGCTATAGGTCGCCAAATACGTCCAGATATTACGGTTGATGAGTTGATACAAGCGAGTCGATACGCTGCCCGCAGCGTGGACGACGTTAAAGTTCCAGATTTGCGCCTCATCGATTTCCTAGGATTCGCGCAGCACCTTGTCGGCCAAACCATACCGCCACGTGAGACGATTCTGTATGCTATCGACGCGACCTACAACATCTATGTAGGCCAGACACTTGAGGCCCATTATCTAGCTGACAAGCTAACGAGCCAAAGTTCTGATGTTGAAAGCCTTACCTCGTTCGAAGTTATCGATTTATTTGGACCACAATGTAGGCTCTCGTTAAATAAAATCCGATCTTACGCCCCAGGTGAATGCATCCTCAAGCTTACAATCCAGCCTCTCACAGACGAAGGGCAAAAAATTGGATCTCCCGAAATAAAATTGGTTCGCATTCGATCGAGTGAGGCACGTGCGTCAGATATTCACGGAGAAATTCGATTACAAAAACATCAATCCGTGATGGCTAACGACATTGCTAACCAATTCGACCTACAGCTTGCAGGTGCTTATATCATCAAAGTAGACATACTGGATGGTGAAAGTGAAGTCTGTAGCTGGTCTGAAAGACAGAGCAAGCTCATCACATTGGCCTCTGGAACCTGTACTGTATTGATAACGAATATTTCTGTTGACTCTGCGGGTACTCAGGATCAATCCATCCTCGTCACCATCAAAGTTGATTAAGAAACTTCTATCGATTCTTCGATGCGAAGTTATGCTTTAATTTCGCCAAGAGAATATTCACCTAAACGTTTTAAATTGTCATTGTTGTCGACTATAAGTCACAGGCAAACAAAAACCCGGTTGAACAAGAATCATATCTAGCTGGGGTATATCACCAGGGTTACAAAATTCAACTGGAAGTTTATGCATACCTCCTGACAAAGATGGGTTTCAATGTTTCTCCAACTGGCTATTTTTATGTGTGCAATGCCGACCGGAATGCAGATGGTTTTTTTGGGAAAATGATTTTTGAAGAGACTTTGGTGTCATATGAATGGGATAGCATTTGGATAGAAAAGAAACTTTTCGAAATGCTTGAAGTCCTCAACTCAGATGTGATTCCTGATCACAATCGATCATGCGAAAATTGTGCATATTCACATCAACGAGCACTTCTGGAAAGTTAGCTTTGTCCCTGGATAAGAAGCTGCAAAATCTGCGTTAGTTTGGCAGGTATTTGCTGGAACACTGGTACCACAATAGGATTTGGTAATTCAAGATTGGGAATACTCTATAGGCCATCAGCTAGGGTTGCTATGAAACCGCCTGCACTTGTTGCGATATGAAGAATGATTCACCGTTCTTCTGCCATGTTGATTCCCTGCCTACGAAACTTTATTAACCATCCAAGTTATTCCCCAAAAAACCATAGGCATTACAAACAAAATTAAAACAATTATAAATAAGGCACCTTTATTCATACTAAAGCCACTCAACTATTGCTTTTATACCTAAATAGCCGCCGTAACCAACCATTACAATAACCATAGAACGCAGCGCCTTTTGCCAAGTGAAGCTTTTCTCATTGGAAATCCCAAAAATACAATTCTTTAAACTCATCATCATCTGCGACATACTAAAACTTTAAACCATCAAAGGTTTACAGTTAGACACTTCATGTTTGCGGGTAATTTGCGAGCAGTTGAATGGATTACTGCTTTAAAAACTTATCCATTTTTTCCTTAATGGCTTTTACAACTGGGCTAGCAAACCTTTTGTTTTTAATGCCTTCTACAACTGGGCTAGCAAACCTTTTGTTTTTAATGTCTTCTACAATCGGGTTAGCACTTTTTTTCTTTTTAATGGCTTCCACGATAGCTTTCGGTTTATTCGCGTCACTCTTTGTCATTTCACGCCACTTCACTTTTGGTCTGGTAGCGGCTGGAGAACTGGTATCTCCAACCTGCTTTATTTTAGAATTTAGTCACCTAATGGTCATGGCTATAAGAAACTAAAATCTTTAATTACCGAGGGTGTAGCTATCCACTACATATCTACGTAAGTTATTTACAGTCAGACACTTCATGCTTAGCGGTAATTTGGTGGTATATGAATAGGTTCTCAGGAGGATATCGTGAGCAGTGATGAATCAACTTCTAATAGTAATCAAACTATTAGAGTCTCCAAGAAAACAATTTAAAATGTTCTTAGTTGGATTGTTTTTATATTTACAATTCTTGTAACACTCGATCAATTAAATGATACGACTGTAGCGGAACAAACCCGTGCCGTTTGTGGTGGCGTCTTTGGAGTATTGATAGCAATCTTCCTACGCCAATTTACTAAGTAGCAAAATATTCCTAGTGAGCGCGATTCAGGTATATGCCAGACTGTAGGTGTGAAAAAATTTTTGGTGTTTGTTTGTTTACTTTTGTGCGCTTCTGCTTGTGGTCGTGCTTCTGAAACTATTGCTCCGCCAGCAACAAATGCATCTGCACCTACGACAACAACTCCCCTTCCTTCAACTGAACCAGACGAAGAGCGGAATTGGTAAAAACTTATTTAGAGATATGAAAGCCAGCACCGACAGCAATAGTATTATGAATTGGATAAATAACAGGTTCACCAGAATCCTCTGAAGCACCAATTTCTTCAAGTATTGGCATCAGATTCCCCATAAATTTATTTAGGTTTTCCTCTGTATCCCATTCATCAAATACTTGTATAGTCCCATCAGGTTGAGTAACAGCAACATGATGCTCACGACCATCTGGACTACCATGTCCACGTTCTTCCAAAAGACTAACTACGGTAGCATAATCTTCTTTTTTCATTCTGCTATCTGGAAAGTGAAGAAGGATCGCCATAAATAACTCCAATTTAAAAAATAATTTTTCCAAAGATAACAGATATCCTTCACGGTTTACATTAAGCAGTGATACCAACCTAGCTAGTTACCTGACTCTATTGATAAAAAATCTACGTAATCGGTGATAGGCGGCCCTTCAGGGAAAAACGGTATTGTTGATTAGTTTTGGTAGCGGGAGAGGGATTGGAACCCCCGACCTTCGGGGTAAAGTTTAAGATGATTCTAGGGGTGCACTATTGAGACATATGATAGGACGGTTTTTTATCGGGCGAATGAACAAGTGGCGCACCATGGGTACTCTTGGCGTAGCTATTTGTGCGCTCATCGCGCTCATTATCTGGGAGATTATCCGGTAAGTAAGATCTTATTCTGCTGACTTGTTAAGATTTCGGCTTGTTAGTACCCAGCCTGCATCAATTAAATCTCCTATCGCTTCATCTATGTATTCTTTTTCTTCAGAGTTAGTAGATTTTGATATCTATATTCGTCTTTATTACTGCCTAGATCTCAAATAGTTGCTAAATTCGTTCGAAGTAGTTTCAAAACCACCCTATTTTTTAAACATTCGACAAGTTTGGTATTATTTTTTCTTGCACTCTCATATGGATTAACACCATAAGGTGATTAGCGCCTTTCCTATATACCCGGGTATACTCCAATTGGTTTTGCGGAGAGTATTCCTTATAGAACGATTACTTAAAATTGAACAACCCTTTCGAGGGGGAATCGGGTAATACTTTCCATCGAGGGAGGTCTGTCTTTTTCAGTTCCTGATTGGGACAGGCCGTTCTCTCGAGTATCGAAAACTCAAAGTTTAAAGCTTTAGCTTTATCAAATAATATGTGTCGGTTCTTCTGGATAATCAGGATCACGACGAATATTTTTCATGCGACTTAAAAGTTCTTCATAAGCTACACGAATCGTAAATATAACTAGTCGATTGGAGTGTCATCCTGGCGCGACCATTCTCCAAAAGAACCATCATAATTACGTGCCTTCTGATATCCCATAAGCTTCAGAATCATTAAAGCGTGCGCCGCACGCATGCCACCCTGTCAGTAGGTTAAGACTTCCTTATCCGGAGTCATCCCATGTGCTTCGAGTATGGTCTGAATTTCATTTGCTGGTTTAATGGTTTGTAAATCAGATTCAACTAATGTATTCCATTCTAAATGTGCTGCACCCGGGATATGCCCTACCCGATTTGGAGCATTGCCTCGTGGAATTTCTCCTATATATTCTCCTTCTAAACGTGTATCCCAAAAAATTGTGTTTGAATTATCAACACCAGCCTTTGCATAATCCAAACTGCAATGAAGATCTGGCATTACCTGTACTTCAAAGTTAGTCTGCGGAAAATTTGGTTTTTCACTTGTTAGTACACGTCCTTCCTGTATCCATTTTATAATTCCTCCATTGAGGAACCGAGCAGTAGTCAAGCCGTAATAAGAAAGCACCCACCAGAGACGTGCTGCCGGTGGGCCTAGATCGTCATAACACACGACCACATGCTGATCACTAATGCCATGTCCTGACAATATTTCTGTAAATTCAGTTGGATCCGTGGATTCTACATCCCACGGAATGTTAGTTAAATTTATTGCCCCAGAGATATGACCAGCATCATACTTCTCTTCTGATCGTGCATCGATAATCCGTACATCAGGGTTTGACAGATTAGCCTCTAACCAATCTGTGTCTGCTAAAATCTCCGGTGCTGCATAACTGATCGTTGTATTCATAGAATTTCTCCTTGCATTGATTAACTTACTATTTAAAGACTATCTACTGTATTTGAAAATAAACTTATCTCGATTTTTATGTATATTTAAAAAAATAGCTGATAAAAGTAGGGCCTGATGAGTAGTGAAGAAATAAGTGATTCCCAGAAATATTCTTTTACCTGTCCAGAATGTGGTGGACAAAGTGCAGAAACCGGAGCGATTAGAACTACCGGTGCTGGACTTACACGATTTTTAAATATGCAGAACCAACGTTTCAGCTACATTAGCTGTAGCGCTTGCGGATTCTGTAAATTTTTTAAAGGTAAACCAAGCGGACCATTGGCAAATATATTAGATCTCTTCGCAGGCTAATATCTAAACAGTGGCTGATCAAATAGATACTAGACAGTATTACTTTGCATACGGTTCAAACATGGACCCTAGTCAAATGAAGGATCGCTGTCCAGATGCAGTTCCTATTGGAACAGGAGTGCTTTCAGATTTTAAATTAACATTTGATTATTGGAGCAAACGTCGCAAATGCTATGTCGCAAACATTACTGCAGATGCGTCTGTAGGCAGCAAAGTTTGGGGTGTTCTCTGGTCCGTGACGGATAATAATTTATTAGCTCTGGATGGTTACGAAGGAGTAACCAGTGGTATTTATCAACGCATTAACATTGACCTTCTAGTGTTCGGAATAGTTACTAGCGCGTTTTCCTACCAAATCAGAAATCCTGGTGAAGTAGGGGCTCCCTCAGTAGAATATCTTGAGCATTTAATAGAAGGCGCTCGTGCTTTTGATCTACCCTTTAGTTATCAAACTAAGTTAGGAAAAATTAGCCCTTTTCAGGATTAAAAAGTTCGAAGGAAACCAAAGCTCAGATTTAGATCTGTTCATATTTGCATACTATTATTTTCACTACACAGTTAAATAGAAGCGAAAATGCTTGGAAAATCAGTCAATAATTGCTGGGTATATCAAAGCCTTTAAATCACCTGTTATAGGGAGTGCTGCGAGCATCGATTGCGTCAGATAAACCACTCCAAGGTCTTCAACTGGGTCGACCCAAAACACCGTTGACGCGGCACCACCCCAATTGTAGGTACCTTCACTTCCAATTACCCCTGCTGCTGCAGCATCAGTTGTCACTCCAAAGCCTAATCCGAATCCTGATCCGGATGGCCAAGCTGCAGGTATGCCAAAGGCATGATCGGCAATATCTATATCATTTGGAAGATGGTTGCGAGCCATGAATTCAAGCGTTCGCGGACCGAGCATACGATGACCATTTAATTCACCCAAATTCATAAGCATTTTGACAAACTGAATATAATCACTAAGTGGCGCTGTAAGCCCAACTCCTCCACCAAAATGAGTCACTGGCCCACGATATCGACTTGTTTCCGGATCATCATATACTTTAAGGCCATCGCCCATGGCAGCTCGGTAATTTACAGTGAACCTAGGCAAGAGATCTTGTGAAACTTCATAACTTGTCTCATTCATTCCAAGTGGTATGAAAATATTTTCTTTCAGAAATTTATCAAATGAAATTCCTGAAAGAATCTCCACGAGACGAGCACAAACATCGGTGCTGACTGAGTAATTCCAAGCTGTTCCCGGACTGAATTCCAAAGGAAGTTTTGCGAGCTCAGCCACTAAATCCTCCAGCGTAGGTGGGAATACATCCGTCATGCCAAGATCAAGAGCCTTGTACGCATGAGCCAGAGCTGTCGCATTCGGATCAAAACCAGCAAAAAATCCATACGTAAGACCACTCTGGTGGGTTAGAAGATCCTGCACGGTCATCTCTCTGTCAACAGCTTTAGTTTCGAAGTCTGGATAGGTCCCACTCACATAAACTTCAAGATCTTTCCAGGCAGGGATGAATTTAGAGACCGGATCCGTGAGTTGAAAAGCACCATCCTCATAAAGACTCATTAATGCAACTGACGTTATCGGCTTTGTCATCGAGTAGAGACGAAAGATTGATTCTTCAGTCATATCGATATCGCGCTCAACATCTGCCTTCCCAATCACTGAGACGTGTGCAATCTCTCCATGACGTATGACAGCCGTAACACATCCAGCAATAAGACCAGTATCGACGTAATTTTTCTGAAAAAACTCGGGGATTTTTTCAAGCTGGGCCGAAGAAAGGCCGACTGACTCGGATGTCACTATTTCCAATTTACTCATGCTGTCCTCTCAAAAAACTTTTACCGACTGAGAGTACTTTAGGCGGTACTTTCAGAGAACCGCAATAACCAGTTTGATTAAACAATTAAATGTTGAATTCGTTGAAAGCTTGTTCTACGCCATTACTGTTAAATGTAAGGTCTAAGTAAGAGGTCTCTTTTATTTCTTCCTTTACGATCGAAACTGCTAGATTATCCTGAACTGTACACTCGAAAGTTTGTTCGAAAAAATTGTTTTTAGATACAAAGCTTTGACTAGCCAGGTGTCTCCATGGAACACTCCATACGAACACTAAACAGAGGAATTTAAATGAGCACACCTTTTCCAATTTTCCAACATGCCTACTATGTAAGTGATATCGAAGAAGCTGCCCATAAATGGAATCGTTTATATGGGGCCGGTCCTTTTGTGCATGTTCCGCACCATGTCACAGACAAATTTCAATATCGTGGCACGAAGCAAGAAGCTGATGTTTCCTATGGTTTTGGTTATCTAGGTGACAATCAGATTCAGTTCATAGTGCAGCATGATGAGACTCCATCAATTTATCGCGATATGTTCAAAAAAGGAGAGGAAGGCTTCCATCACGTAGGTTGTCTAGTTAACGATTTTGCAGCAGCTCGTACACGAATGCTCGAACTAGGCTTTGAAAATGCCTGTGAACTATGGGCTGACGATGTTAATGCTGCTTATTTTGATACGCGGTCTGTTAATGGTGGATTTACTGAAATCCATGGAGACCCCGTACACATTCTTGGTACCTTCGCCACGTGGAAACGGGCACATCAGAACATGAAGCCTGGAGATAGCCCGCTAATGACTAGGGGAACACCTTTTGCTGAAGGACGAGATCCTAGCTATTTGGATTAGGAAACTGCACGGACCACTACTAACAAAACCCCTTCAGCATCAATTTTAATTGTCTGAATTCCGATTACCTTTGTCAGTATCATCTTGATGGTTCTCTAGTTCATCCGAAAGCCTATCAGTTTTGGCATCCTTATTTTGTAACCAAATATAGCCAACAGAAATAGCGATAGCTATTACGACAACCAAGATTATCTGCGCAGTAGCATCCATGTTAATTAAACCCTTCTCTCTTTATTTAACACCAGTATCTCCACAATTTACATCTATTGAAAAGAGATGAACCGACTTTAGCGCGAGTATTAGATAGACAGCCCTCATACTAGCCAAGTGGCATTTAATCTAGAGCGTACCCGACGGCCTTCTGTTATCAAAAGCCGAGCACTCGAGGCCTTAGCCTCCTTTCAAGAACCCGAGTTCACAGTATTTTTCGGAGGTAGCTTTGCATTCTTTTTGGGAATGTCTATGCATTTATTGTTGCGTAATATTGTTGTTTTTAACCTTACAGAATCAGCATTTTATCTATCGATCAGCGTGATCACTGCAATTGCAGTATTACCGATTACTGCACCGTTAGGCGGTGTCGTTGCTGATCGTGTAAATAAAAAGACGCTTTTGGTGGTTTGCGAAGCGCTTTCGACTTTGCTATTTGCCGTAATAACACTGTTAGTACTGACTGATAAGATTGAGTTTTGGCATTTATTAATAACATCGCCAATTTTTGTATCAATTTTCTCTTTCATTATGCCTACACGCCAAGCCATTGTTCCTGCACTTGTCCCTGCCCAAAAACTTACGAATGCTATCTCCTTGAATGCAGGTGGCAATACCATTACTCAAATAATCGGCCCTGCAATTGCTGGTATTCTTCTTGGTTTTACTAGTCCTGGAATTGCATTTCTAGCCATAACGATCCTCTTCGGAATTGCAACGCTTAGCGATTTACGTCTTCCTAAATATGGAATGGTAGGAAATAAACAGTCCAAAAGTTTTATTAATGATTTACGTGGTGGTGCGAAATATATTTTAGGTAATCGTTTGGTCTTTTTACTCTTGTTCGCTAATTTTTTAATGCCTTTATTTACATTCCCACTACAACAGATGATGGTTATCTTTGTTCGAGAAGTACATGGTTTGTCCGATGCTTGGTTAGGATATTTTTTGATGATTTTAGGTGTCGGAAGTTTGATAGGCATAATCTTGATGACAAGTGCTGATCGAATTAAAAACAAAGGTTATTTGCTTATGTTTGGAGGGTTCGTAACTGGTGTTGCAATGCTTGCATTTGCTTTAACCTCAAATGTTATTTTTGCGCTGGTTATGTTGGGAATTGTAGGATTGGGTGAAATTATTTTTGGAATAACTAATCAAGCTGAAATACAGCGTTCTATTACTAATGAGATGCGTGGTCGTGTTATGTCAGTAACCATGTTATCAATTAGTGTTTGGCCTATCGCTATTTTACCA
>Ga0114999_10002862_pt1 | contig 22162 bp, 15 predicted proteins | sample ArcticOcean_MG_C_3_FD_89820 | JGI IMG/M metagenome (GOLD analysis project Ga0114999, IMG submission 89820) | Marine microbial communities from western Arctic Ocean - ArcticOcean_MG_CB8_126 | ecosystem: Environmental > Aquatic > Marine > Oceanic | place: Arctic Ocean: Canada Basin | collected...
ACGATTGCCTGCTCGCAAAGCCGTTGATTCACCTCGGCGACGAACGACGCGGTATCTCGGTAGGCATCGGAGCGAATCATGCGGACGAGCGTATGCATCGTCATGATCGACATGCAGGCCTTCATGCCATGCCCGGAGGCGTCTCCGACCAGGAACACCATGCTCTTGTCGTCAAGCATGAAGATGTCGTAGTAATCGCCTCCCGCCATGACGACCGGTTGACCGCCGAACACACGAATCTGTGAAGACTCGTAACGTCCCGCGACCTGATAGCCTGCCGGGCTGTCGAGATCTTTAGGGATGATCGACTGCTGGAGTTTCCGAACCGATTCGATTTCCTCGCGCAGTCGCTCGGAAACCAGTTGTTCGCGTTCAGCCCGAACGGCTTCGACGGTGCTTTCCAGCGCGACTTGCAGCAGGAACATGTAATCACCGGCCGCGTCGCGGGTGACATGCGAGCGCATGCCGTTCGTGATGTAGCGAGCCACCCGAATCAGATTGCTTGCGTGGCAGGCACCGACAATCGGACAATCAGGCAGGAGGCGTCGTACGCGACGGAAGAATTCAAAATCCGCATCATCATCGGCCGTGCCGATGGACATGAGGATGATGTCCCAATTTCCACCTTCTTCAGCCTGACGTACGAATTCTTCTCTGTCGGTGGTGACGAATCCTTCTTGTTCGTCCACACCCAGATACAGAGCGATCAAATCGGCTTCATCAGGGTCGTCCCACGCAACGAGCGATCGCATATTGACACTTTCGATAGTCATCCTCAAATATCAACCGATGTTGATCGGTTGCCGGGTACGACAATGCCTTGTGTGGCCGTGAAAATCAAGTGATCCTTAGCCTGAGTTTGTCGTTTAACGTCCGGGGCGCCTTCCTTTCAGAGTGGCTTTGTAGCCACTGCCTGCCTGTTTTTCGAGCAACCCGCGCAGACGGAAAACGATTTGTTCCAGGTGTTCGGAGCGATCGTTCGTTTCCTGCGGGTCGGATTTCAGGTCGTACAGACGGTAGGTTGCCTTGCCGTCTTTTGTGACGACGACGAGTTTCCAGTGGCCGTCCTCGATGGTTTGCGTTCGTGACTCGGTTGGTTGGGCGACTGCTGTCTTCTTCGCGGTGGGCCAGAAGCGACCCATCGTTTCAGGCAAATCGCCCGCAGCTGTGGTCGGCTTGATGACGTTGCTATCGCCGGCAGCCTGGTTCTGTCCGTCCACCGAAGCCGCGATGAATTGCGGATTGTCGGACAAAGCGGTTGTCTCGAACGCATGAGAAGCTGCCGACGGCTTACGCACAACGATCGCGGCCTTCTCGAAGCGACTGACGAGGTTATCGATGGCGGTGACTTTCGAGTCGCTGGCGTTGACCGCGTTGCGATAGCCGTCGAAACGGTTGTGGGCCACGGCGATGATCGACCCCTTCCAAACCCAGATCGCCGAGCCTTGCCCCTTGCCTTTGCCATGAAACGAATTGCCGACGGCCAGGATGCGGCCTTGTGCCAGCAGCCCAGCCACGCCGCCACCGGTCACTGAGTTATTGGAGAAGACGGCAGTGGAACCGCTTTTAACAGCGACCAGCGGTGGCATTCCGCCGCCGGTTCGCTTGAACGTGTTGCCATGCACGAACGCCGTGGCTCCGTCGGGCAAGCCGAGGGCGACGAGCCGATTTTCCAGGCAGCGATTATTGACGATGATCGCCATCGTGCCGGGAGTTCGCACGCCGATGCCGGCCATCGAATTCTCGTACGAGAAGTTGTCGGCGATAAGCGGCTGGGCGCCTTCACGCGAACCAATCCCGGCCATCTTGTTGTGATGAGTGTTGTTGCCGCGAATGATGGGCATCGCTCCTTCACGCGATCCAATTCCCGCCATTGAGTTTTCGTAGCATTCGTTGCCCACGATGATGGGCCGCGACGACAATCGTGATCCGATCCCCGCCATGCCGTTCTTGAAGCATTTATTGTTACGAATAACCGGCGCGGCTCCGCTCCGTGACCCGATGCCGGCCATTGCGTTCTCGAAGCATTCGTTGTTCTCGATGACCGGCGTCGCACCCTCGCGTGACCCGATGCCTGCCATTTCATTCTTGTAGCACTTGTTGTGGCGAATGACGGGGGCGGCATTCAGGCGTGATCCGATTCCCGCCATACCGTTCTCGAAGCATTCATTGTGTTCGATGACGGCCCGTGCGCCGTCGCGCGACCCGATCCCCGCCATCGCGTTTTTGTAACAGCGGTTGTAACGAATGATGGGTGTGGCTTCGTCGCGGTTGCCGATGCCCGCCATGTCGTTGTCGTAGCATTCGTTGTATTCAACCACGGGGGTTGTGTCGTCTCCGGTGCGGATACCGATTCCCGCGCGGCGGTTGCCGTAACATTTGTTGTTGCGGACAACCGGCTTGGATCCCTCACTGATGCCGATGCCGGCTCGGACGTTGTTGTAACAGACGTTATCGATCACCAGCGGGCTGGCGTTGGCGTGGCCGATCCCCGCGTAGAAGTTCTCGAAGCAGATGTTGGCCTGAATGACGGCTGTCGAGCCGCGCATCGATCCGATGCCGCCACCCATGTTGCGATAGGTGATGTTGCCGCGCACCAGCGGCGAGCATTGTTTGCCCTTCCCGCCGAAGATCGCGATCCCCGTGTAGCCGATGTGATGCACGATGTTATTAGTGACGGTGCAGATGAGGCCGGAGATACCAATGCCTGCGATTCCCGGTTCGCCGATGTGTTCTTTCTCGTGCTCTTCACCTTGCGTGGCGTGATGTTTGTTCCATTTGGCCTCATCGTAGGTGCCGATGTTGGTGATGCTGAATCCGTCGAGTGTCGACCCGGCCGCCATCGTCACGCCGTGGCCTTTCCCTTTCTCACCACCGCCGTCGAGAATCGTTGCTTCGGCGCGTTTCAGGCCAAGCTCTCCCTTTGCGTCGTCGCCCGCGCTCTTCAAAGTCACTCGCGACTTAAGCGTGACGCGTTCTTTGTAGGTGCCTGCTGAAACGAGCACCGTGTCGCCGGGTTCGGCTGCGTTGACGGCGGCTTGGATTGTCTTGTGGTCTTGCGGCACACGCAGCGTGGCCGATTGAACGGTGGCTGCGCTTGCGAGGAACAGGACGGCAACGCAGGTGATCGCAGTTTTTTGAGCGGTGAACATGACGGGCCTCCTGGGTTGAGGAAGAGGATGTTGTTCTGTCTCGGCATCAATTGGTTTCAACAGCCTTCGCATCGGTCGTTCCAAGTGACTGATGCGCGGCGGTCAGTTTGTTCAACAAGTGTGCGAGTTGGCTGCGTTCGTCGTCGTCCAGGCCTCGCGTGACGTATTCCAGTTGCGCGGGCTGGACGGCCCAGATGCGTTTCAGTAGTCGGCGGGCCTTGGGGGTGAGGCGCACGAATTTTTGGCGGCGATCTTTCGGATTGACTTCGCGCTCGATTAACCCGGCTTCTTCCAAACGTGAGAGCATCACGGTGATGTTCGGGTTGGAGACATACAGGGCTTCCGCCAAATGCCGTTGAGTGAGCGGCTTGTCTTGCAGCCGGTTGCAGACGGTGAGCAATTGGAACTGCGGCGGAGTGAGGCCGAAGCGGGCGTAGTGCGGGAGCATCAGCCGATGTAGCGTCCCGAACCCGCGCACCACGGAAACAACCGCGCGACGTGCGAACGTATCAGGGAAGTCGTCCCGAAGATTGGGTGCGGCGACCGCGCTGATATCGAGTTGTTCCAGTCCAACCGACATGACGAATCCTGTGACGTTCCGCCTAAACTGGAAAAGATTAACATATTAACTATTAGGATACTGAGGCGCCGCAGGGTCGTCAAGGAAAATTTCGCAGAGACTATTTTTTCGCGTCGCGGAGCACGCGGCGCAGGGTAAGGGGGTGATCGGTGAGGATGCCCGTGACGCCGACGGCGTGGACTTTGAGCCAATTGGCTGACTCTTCGCCGGCGACAGTTGCCCCGGCGATGAACAGCGGTTTGCCTAGCGCTTTCGCGCGACGAACTTCCTCGCGACTGGGTATGTATCGCACGTAAACCCAATCGGAATAGCGGTCTTTCAGGGCGGCGGTGAATTCTCCGGCGTTGTTGGCGACGGTCGCGATGTGCGTTTTTGCGTCGGCCTTCTTCAAGCGTTGGCGAACTTCCGGGGTGCTGATCGTGCGGCCGATGAACAGCAGTTTGTCGAGCACCTTGTGTTTGTTCGCCAATCGGACAACGTCGGCTTCGATATGCGGATCGCTGCCTTTCATATCAACGGCGGCCAAAACCGGCTTGCTTCGATGTTTGGCGAGCAGTGCGAAAAGCTCGTCGATCGTCGGCACCCGTTCGCCGGCGAATTCTGGTCCGAACCAGGACCCGGCATCGAGTTGTTTCAACTGGGCCAACGTAAGTTCGGTGACGACGCCTTTGCCGTTGGTGGTGCGGTTGACGGTGTTGTCATGCACGCAGACGAGATGCCCGTCTTTGGAGCGTTGCACGTCGAACTCGAATCCGAGTCGCAGTTCCAGGCAGGTACGAAAGTTCGCCATCGTATTTTCAGGCGCGTGACGCAGCAGTCCGCGATGGGCAACGATATAAGTCGACTCGGCTGCGGTTGACGAGTTAACCACGGCGAGAGTGGCGAGCAGGAGAACGCCCGCGAATTGTCGGCGGCTGAAGTTGGTCATGTTGTTCTTTCCAGGCTTCGTCGGAGAACTCAAGTTAACCCGACGCGTAAGCGAGGGGCGCAGGAGAAACATCCAACGATCCAGAGCGTCCCTCGCTCACGCTTCGGGTTATGATTTCGGCATGCTACGCGAGCACCTTCTCAACGACGCGGCCTCCCTGCACGGTCAGTCGGACATCCAACCCCGCAACGGGGTAGGTCAGTCGTTTGTGATCCAGGCCCATCAGGTGGAGCAATGTGGCGTGGAAGTCGTGGACGTGAACGCGGTCTTCGACGGCGTGCCAGCCGATGTCGTCGGTCTTGCCAATGACTTGCCCGCCTTTCGCGCCGCCACCGGCGATCCACAAGCTGAAGCCGAACCGGTGATGGTCGCGACCGGCTAGCGGTCCGGGTTTCTGATTTTGCGTGACGGGCGTGCGGCCGAATTCGGTGCCCCACACCACGGCGGTCGAGTCGAGCAGCCCGCGACGTTTCAAGTCGCCCAACAACGCACCGATCGGTTGGTCGACGGTTTGGCAATTCTGTTCGAGTCGGCTGGTGAGTTTGGAATGGTGATCCCAGCGGCGGTGGAACAGGCTGACATAACGCACACCCCGTTCGACGAGTCGGCGGGCGAGTAGACAGTTGCGGCCGAAGCTGCCGGCTTCGCCCAGCCGTTCGGTGCCGTAGGCGTCGTGGGTGGCTTTGGTTTCTTGCGAGACGTCGATCAATTCGGGAGCCGCCGATTGCATGCGGTAGGCGAGTTCGTACGCGTCGATGCGGCTGCGAATTTGTGGGTCACGGAGGTACTGGTAGCGTCGGTCGTTGAGTGCTTTGAGGGTGTCCAGTTGCGAGCGTTGCATGCGTTCGCTGATGCCGTTCGGGTTGGCCAGGTTGAGCACCGGTTCGCCTTGGCCTCGAAAGAGCACGCCGGCGTGACGAGTCGGCAGGAACCCGCTCCCCCAAGTGCTCGAACGCGAGACGGGTCCGCGTCCGGTCATCAGCACGACGTAGCCGGGCAGGTTCTTTGATACGCTTCCCAAGCCGTAATGCGTCCAAGCTCCCGCGCTGGGTCGGCCGGGTTGATCGACGCCCGTGCTGAAGAGGATTTCAGCGGGGGCATGGTCGAAGGCGTCGGTGTGCAGCGAGCGAATGAGCGCGATGTCGTCGGCTCGTTTGCCGATGTGCGGCAGGAGTTGCGACATCTCGGTTCCGCATTCGCCGTAGCGTTGGTAGCCGAACGGGCTACCCATCGACAGGGCGTCGGGCTGTTTGATGAACGAGAACCGTTTCCCCTCGAAGAACGACTTGGGTAGCGGTTGGCCCGTCAGTTCGTCGAGCTTGGGTTTGGGATCGAACAGTTCGATGTGGCTTGTTCCGCCAGCCAGGAAGATGAAGATGCAGGCCTTGGCTTTGGGCGGATGATGCGGACCGATGGGGCCGTTGGAAGATTGTGGTGCGGCAGATGTTTCATCGTTCAGCAGCGAGGCGAGCGCAGCGGTTCCCAGGCCGCTGGCCGAGCTGGTGAGGAAGCCGCGTCGGCTTTCGAGGAGCTGTTCGTTGTCCGCGTGCATGCCCACTATTCTCGTGTGATGAATTCGTCGAGGTTCAACAAGACCCGGGCGACGCCAATCCAGGCGGCGGTTTCTGCGGTTCGTGCAGGCACGTTATCAGCCGCTTCGCCGGCGAGTCGTTTCTGTTCGGCCAGCAAGTCGGAGACTGCGCGAAGTTCGAAGTCGTCGGGGTTTCGTCCGACGCACAGGCGAAACGCCAGCCGGATGCGGGCGGCGTTGTTCATGTTGGATGCGGTGGCGAGCCGACGTCCGAGGGCTTGGGCGCACTCGAAGAAGACGGGGTCGTTCAGCAGCGTGAGGGCTTGCAAGGGCGTGTTCGATCGTTCGCGTTGCGTACAGACGACGTTGGGGTCGGCTCCGTCGAATGTTTTCAGCATGGGGTAGCGCAGGGTGCGCTGCACGTTGACGTACAGCCCGCGACGATAACGGTCGCGTCCGCTGCTGGCTTCCATGAAACGTTCGTTCTTGAGTGCGCGAATGCTTGTCAGGGCCGTGGGTAATGGCGGTTGAATGCTCGGGCCTCCAATGGCCGGTTCCAACAGGCCCGAGGCGGCCAACGCGAGGTCACGCACCACTTCGCTTTCCACGCGGTAGCGGTTCTGTCGCGAGAGCAGCCGATTGTTGGCGTCGATGTCGACCAGTTCCTCGCGGTAGCGGGACGATTGTTGGTACGTGGTGGAAGTGACGATCAGCCGGATGATCGCTTTGCGACTCCAACCCTGTTCGACAAACTCGACGGCTAGCCAGTTGAGCAATTCCGGATGCGAGGGTTTCTCGCCACGTGTTCCGATGCCATCGCTTGTGCTCACGAGTCCGCTGCCGAAGAGGTGTTTCCAGAAACGGTTGACGGCCACGCGCGCGGTGAGCGGGTGAGCGGGGTCGACGATCCAGCGGGCCATGTCGAGCCGGTCAGCGAATCGGCCTCGAGGTTTTGAAGGCGGAAGGAAACCGGGTGTGCCGGGAGTGACGTGTTGGCCTGGCGACTCGAAGTTGCCCCGCTTGTGAATGTAAGACTGCCGGGGTTTGAAGCGGGAGGTGATGGTTAACGATTGGGAACTGGGAGCCAGCGGGGCGTTGTTGGTGATTTCGCCACCGTCTAGTACGGCGGAATTTAAGCGGATCGATTCAGGATCGGTCGAGCGAAAGTAATCTTGCAGCCGTGTGAATTGGGCCTTTGTGAGATCGGGCTTCCTGATGATGGAGGCAATTCTTTTGGGCAGCTTGGCAGGGTTGGCGGTTTGCCACCAGCGTTCAAAGCGGTGCGGAAACACGTTTCGCTCGAACGCGGCCAGTTTGGCTTTCGCCCGTTTCTGTCCGCTCTCGAATGTCTGCTTGGCTTTCTGGTAGGTGACGTGATACCGCGTGGGCAACGGGGGGGCGGGTACGTTGGTTTCTTCGGCGTTATCGAAGAACGCGTAGAAGCGGTAGTAGTCGCGAATGGGGATGGGGTCGTATTTGTGCGAATGACATTCCGCGCAACGCAGGCTCAGGCCCAGCCAAACGGTTCCCGTCGTGGCGGCACGGTCTTTGGCCGTCTTGACGCGAAATTCCTCGGTGATCCCGCCGCCGCCCGCGCCGTTGGTGAGGGTCATGCGATGAAACCCGGTGGCGACTTTGGAATCGTAAGTGGCCTTGGGCAACAAGTCGCCTGCCAATTGTTCGACGGTGAACCGGTCGTAGGGCAAGTCGTTGTTGTAGGCGTGAATGACCCAGTCGCGGAACCGCCAGGCATCGGGTCGGTATTTGTCATCTTCGTAGCCGTCGGTGTCGGCGTAACGGGCCAAGTCGAGCCAATACCGGCTCCAACGTTCGCCGAAGTGTGGCGAGGCGAGCAGCTTATCGACGACAGACTTGTAAGCATCCGGGTGCTGGTCGTTCAGGAAACGATCGATTTCCGTTGGCGTTGGCGGTAGCCCCGTCAGGTCCAGATGCAGTCGGCGCAGCAACGTTGTGCGGTTCGCCTGCGGCGAGGGCTTGATGTTCGCGTCTTCGAGTTTCGCCAGCACGAAGCGATCGATCGGATTGCGAACCCAGTTAAGATTTTTGACCGCAGGCAACGCGGGCCGGTGGGGTGGTTGGAAGGCCCAATGGTCGGCGGCTCGTTTTTCGATCGGCACTGCGTCCGCGTTAGCAGGCCAAGCGGCTCCCTGTTCGATCCAACGACGAAGCGTGGCGACCTGTTTTTTTGACAACGGCGTGCCCTCCGGCGGCATGATAGTTCCATCCGGGTCGTCACCCGTCACGTAGCGTAACAACAAACTTTTCTCGGGTTGTTTCGCGACGATGGCTTTGCCGATCTCACCGCCTCGGAATGCGTCGGCTTTGCGATCCAGTCGGAGTCCACCTTCCTGTTCGTCTTCTCCGTGACAGGAATAACAGCGTGTGGCCAGAATCGGTTTGACATCACGGACGAAGTCGACGGCTGCTGTGTCCCCGTTTTTTGGTTGGGGAGATTGTTCTTGCTCGCTGCGCACGGAGAGAACGCCCAACAGAACCAGCAAACCGGCTCCGAGCAGAGAGCGTTTCGACGGGAAGAGAGGATGGGAAGGCATGGTGGTTGGCGGGGGCGTGTGGACCGACGTTGGTATGGAAGCGTGATTGTTTGCGGCCAGGCTTCGTCGAAGAATTCCAGTTAGCCCGACGCGTCAGCGAGGGACGCAGGAAAAACATCCAACGACCCAGAGCGTCCCTCGCTGACGCGTCGGGTTACGATTTAGGTTCTGGCAGCGTTTCCTGACAAAGCCTCGCTACCCCGATGATAACCGAAATCAGCACCACAAGCATCGAGCATTCTCAAGATGGCGAGCTGTGCTTTAGCGCCGAGACGTGCGGTGTGGGCGGTCGACGACGAATCGTGCGCTGTAAAGCCTTTGTCGATCGCCGCGAATTCGCAGGTCTTCGAGCATCACTTCCGGGTCGAGACTGAGGAACCCGCTGAATTCGCGTTTGCCTTTCACGGTGACGACCACCCGTTTGTCGAAGTCGACGAATTCGGGAGAGAGCAAAATCGTGAACCGCGAAGCGCCGCCGCCGACATCCACCGTGTTGCCTGGGGAAACGCGGAAGTCGATTTTCATGGGCGGCCCGATGGCTTTTGTTTGACCGGCACTAATGTGGGAATTCGCAGCGAGCACTTTTCGCGTTGGTCCTTCGGCATGCACCCAATAGAAATCGCCGTCGTTGAGTCGGTAGGTAACCGCCTCGAATTCTTTGGGATCTTTCTCGCGTGTGTGCAGCTCCATCCAGTCGAAGAGATGGTGGATTTCGGAATAGAACGACTCATACCCTCGGCCGACGAACTCGGTGTAGATGACGTCTCCCTTGGGCATCATTCTGCTGAGGAAACGGGAATTGTGTTCCATCGAGTTGCGATCGAGTTCGCCGTTGATGATGTACCAGGCCAGGTGCTCGGCGTTGGACCAATACCAGCGGGTGTATTTGTCGCACAACGCGGAGATGGGAATCACGCCGGCGAAAACATGTGGATGCGTGATGCCGATATCGATCGCCGCGTTGCCTCCCATGCCATGACCGGACAGGAAAATGCGATCGGAATCGATACTGAATCGTTTGCGCGCGTTACGGATGGATTCGAGAACGGCGCGATGGGCGTTGCCCGAGTAATCGTAGGCGCGTGAATTCGGGGCGACGTACTCGGGGGCGATCACGATGTAACCCCGCCGCTGAGACTGCCCCGGTTGCCCCGGTTGCCCCGGTTGCCCTGGCTGGTCGGGGTGTTTGCGGACGAGGCTCCACCATTCGGCCGCTTGCTGGGCGGTGCGTTCTCCGGGACGCAAGGCGACGATCAACGGATAGCTGTGGTAGGGCGAATACTCGTGGGGCAGCACGACGGTGTAGGCGATCTCCGGTTGCTCATCAATTGATGCGAACAGATCGGCCTGGGGGACAGTCAGCCGCGTGGGTACGCCGTCGCGAATGTTGGGTGTGTCGATGACCGGGGGGAGCAGGGGAATCAGCTGCGCGATGCGTTCGGGCGTCACGCCTTCGAGAGCGAGTAGTCGGTCGAGGTGTGTTTCGCGTTCGGTCACGTCGTCGCTGCGAAGAAATTCGAGCACGCGAAATCGGGCGTCCCACAGGCGAGTCGTGGTGCTTAAGTCGTCGATCGCGTATTGACTGCCGAGCACCCAACCGGAATAGGCGAGCGCGAGTTTTTTTTCGGGTGCCAGTGTGTCGTCTGCGGCGAGTGTGAGAAACGCTTCTAAGCGGGACAGGGATTCGTGGTCGAGTTCGCGTTTGATTTCTGATCGCATGGCACCCAGTCGAACGAATTGCTGCGAGGCGTTCGGCCGGGCGACGGACTTCCACTTCGCCTGCTGTTCGCCAAGCAACGCCACAACCCGCTCGGCCTTCTTAAGCGAGTCGCTGTGATGCACCAGGAGTTCGTCGATTTCGCGAAGGACGGCCGCGCTCATTTTGTTGCGCGGAAATTTCTTCGCGGCCGTGTACGCCAACTGGTGTTGCCCGGCGTCGCGTCGTTGACGCAGTTCGCGGAGCAGTTGCTTGGCCCAGGCTTGTCGTAGGAGCGAGCTGATTTCATCCACTCGTTTCTCAAGATCGGGAAATTGCTTGCGGATGGCTTCCAGTTCCCGGTCGGCTTCGGGGTAGCGTTCGGCCTGCATGTAGAACACGGCAATCGCCAAGCGGTCGTTGGGGTTATTTGCGTTCGTGGCCTCGCGCAGCATGGCGTCGAGAATGGGCGGGTCGACCGACGACGTGGCCACGCCGTGTTCCCACTGATAATTCAGTCCGTTGACAACCAAATAACGCGGCGTAATTTTCGTGACGCCTTGAATCACTTCGAGCGGTTTGGGAGAGGCGGCCAGCGTGAGCCGACGACGTCCAAATTTGTCGAAGACTGTCCGATCGATAATGCCCCCCAGAGTTTGCACTCTGAGCTTGCCCCCTTTTTTCGTTTGTTCCAGCTCGAAGATCTCGTAGCGGGACTGGTCGGCGTCGCGGTTGATGCCACCTTCGGCGATTTGTCGCTTGCCTACGAACGACCGTTTGAGATCGGTCGCGATCATGAGAATCGAGTAGGTCTTCGTCGGCAAGTCTTTCTGGCGAATGAGAGCGGGGGTTAAACCTTGGATGGGAACGGGGCTGCCTTCGAGGACCATCCCGTTCCTCAAACGGACTTCACCACCAAGAGACGGTGTGCCAGCCAGTAGCGGCAGAACGCAGAAGGCGATGAGGCCCGCGACGTTCGCGGCGAGCGTGTTGCAGTACGGCATGGAGGGACTTCTCCGGCCCGCAGTCGGTATCGGTCGGCCTGATTCGGGAATCCGTAGAGTGTGGCGGGAACATGCCACGGGGAACTGGAAATGGTATCGGCTTCATTTTCCCTGTGATGGGCCGAGAATTCCAGTGCGATCGTCACGCATCAACGAGTGACGCGTTTGCCTTGTGCAATCGGTAAAACTGTTGTTATCCGAATCGTCGGCAAAACAGCTGTGATTGTGGTGGTCGTTAACCGAAGATCAGTTTGTTCACGAACTCGTAGGCGATGGGAATCACGAGATAAAGGCCGTACCCAATCGCCGCGACGAAGGCTAGCCACAAGACCAGACCGACGCCTCCCATTGTGTTTTCAAAGAGGCTGCGGAACCAGCGCCAGCGTTTGCGTCGGGATTGATCCTTGTCAACCCGGTCGTACAGTTGGTGCATGTCTTGAGTTCGCTGGTTGGCACGTTCCTTGACGAGCCGTTTTTCCATCGGGTTTTGGAACTCGGCGAATTGTGCCAGCGGCAGGAAATTGCCTGCCTTGGATGGTTTGGCCTGTGCTTTGATGTCGAGCATTTGCCCCGCGATCTCTTTCAGAATCTGCGAAGTCGACATCTTGCTGACAATGGTCTCGCCTTCCCGATTGGCGTGCTTAACGAACCACGATTTCTCGGGTGCGGATTTTGTCTTGGCTGGAGCAGGCGTTGGTTGAGCGGCTGGCTTAGGGGCGGCGGGTTGGGATGCGACGGCTGCCGACCGAACGGCTTTGTCGGGCGCATCGATGAACCCGAGAGACGGGCTGTCGAGTTTCAAGCTCGACAAGTCGGCGATCAATTCCTTGCAGCTCGCGTAACGGTGCGCGGGATTCTTGACGAGCATTTTATCGATCATCAAGTCCAGACGCTCGGGCACATCCGGTTGCAGTTTTCGCGCGGCGGTGAATGTCCCTTCTTCCTTGGCCGTGATGAGTTCGATCATCGTCGTGCCGGAAAAGGGGAGTTCGCCGGTAAGGAAATAGTAGAGCGTGGCACCGAGTGCGTAGATATCGGTCCGGCTGTCGACATTTTTTGCGTCGCGTGCCTGCTCGGGGGCCATGTAAAGCGGGGTGCCCAAACCATGACCGCTTTGCGTCATCGAGACGTCTTCGTCGATCACTTTCGCGAGGCCGAAGTCGGCGACTTTCACGATTCCCTTTTGGGTCACCAAAATGTTATCGGGCTTGATGTCGCGATGGATGAGGTTCAGGCCGTGTGCTTCCTGGAGAGCCTGCGCGCAGACGAGCGTGACGTGCAGGGCATCGCCGACGGACAGTCGACCTAGATCGTTCATCCAATCCTGCATGCTTTGGCCATCGATGTACTCGATGGCCGCGTAGTAGATGCCCCGATGCGAATCGGCTGCGAAGACTTGCACGGCATTGGGATGCTGCAACTTGGCCATTGCGCGTGATTCCCGCAGGAACCGTTGTACGAAGTCTTCCTTCTTGGCCAGCTCTTTGGAAAGCGTTTTCACGGCGACCTTGCGATCAAGGCTGATCTGCTTCGCCAGATAGACCTCGCCCATTCCCCCTTGGCCGAGTTTCTTGACGAGCTGAAAATCGCCGAGCCGCGTGGCCTTTTTCTTTGGCGAACTCGACTTCGACTTTTTCGGGGGCGGCTTGGCCGCTTCGTCTTTCGCTCCGCCGTCTGTTGTGGCTTGATCGGGAACGAAGGTGGCATCGAGATCGTTGCTTGTCACCTGCCCGGGATCGGCCGCTGCCCCCGGTTGCTTCGGGGTTGTGCGTTCCGACGCAGCGTTTGAGGGATCAGAAGTGCTCATGAACGCACCGCTTCTTTTTGTGAAGACGGAACAGATGGAAAAACGGAACCGAACACCCGCCGCCGAAGGAACTTCACTGGAACGATCTTCCCCGGGACGAACTCCACCAGAGAGGACCAGTGGCAGGCAATGCCATTATGCGGACAAGAGCCTGCTCACGCAAACAATTTCCCTATGATATCTGCGGGCATCCTTATTGGGGCAATGCCAAAACGTTCAGAAGGGCGTTGGTGCCAATGCCCCAAATCCGGCGCGGCAGCCGAAGTTGTTATTCCCAAGGGAATGGCGATTCGACCAGCCGATCGTATCCTTCGAGGTACTTTTGGCGTGTGCGGGTGACAATGTCGTCGGGGAGTTGTGGCGGGGGGCTGTTCTTGTCCCAGTCGGTTGTGAGCAGCCAATCGCGAACGAATTGTTTATCGAAAGAAGGTTGCCCGTGCCCTGGTTCGTACTCGTCGACCGGCCAGAATCGCGAGCTATCGGGCGTGAGGACTTCATCGATCAGAATGAGTTCATCGCCAATCTGGCCGAACTCGAATTTTGTGTCGGCAATGATGATTCCCTTCGACCGCGCGAAGTCGGCACCTTCCTGGTAGATCGCCAAGCTGAGTGAACGCAATCGTTCGGAGAGTTCCGTGCCGATGATTCCGCACATGGTCTCGAAGGAGATGTTCATGTCGTGATCTCCCTCTTCGGCTTTCGTGGCCGGGGTGAAGATCAACTCGTCGAGTTTGTCGCTTTCGCGAAGTCCTTCGGGCAAGGGGATATCGCAGACGGTTCCCGATTGCTGGTATTCCTTCCAGCCCGATCCCGACAGGTAGCCGCGTACGACACATTCGATGGGAACGACTTCGGTTTTCCGCACCACCATGCTGCGGCCTTCCAGGCCTTCGCGGTCGACACCGCTTGGCAAAGGCAGTTCGTCGATATCCATGCTGATGAGGTGGTTGGGTATGTCGAGCCGATCGAACCACATCTCGCTGAGTTTGGTGAGCACGCGGCCTTTGTCGGGAATCCCGTTGGGGAGGACCCAGTCGAAAGCACTAATACGATCGGTGGCCACGAACAGCAGGCGGTCGCCGAAATCGTAAATATCCCGCACCTTGCCCCGTTTTACGGCCATATTGGGAATGGAACTTTGCAGCAGTGCACTGGTGCTCATGGGATGAATCCATCATGCGTGGGAGTGGGTGTTCGACAACCGTCGAAGTGTACCAATCGGCCGCTTCTTGAACAACGAATGGAAGCCGTTTACACTTGGCCTAGGCTGGTGGAGTCGGTGGGAAACAATAGTCGACTTCCGTAGGCTGTTTTGTTAAACGGTGGTTACTACCTGACTTGCTCTTCGCGAGATGCCGGTTCTGGTCGCTCTGTGAATTCACAATTGCTTTGGATCGGGAACCCAGAATGGGCGTCATGCGGTTTCTGGTTCACCCGGCTGAGGCCCTTGAAGATTGGGACGAGGCGCATCGAGCGTATATTAGCGGCCTTGATGCGCGCGTGTTTCCGACGCGAATTGAGATCGACGGATCGCTAATGTCTTGCCGACGCAAGGCCTCCGGCAGCGGCAAGCTTCACGTCGCGTGGCCGGTTCCAGGGTTCGGTCGCCCTTTGTTGTCGACAACCTCGCTTTCGGAACGTGATGAGCCGTATGTGCTGGCTGTTGAATTGGCGCGTGGCAAGATTGCCAAGGTACGCGATCAATACAGCGCGTGGGAAATCGCGGGCATGCAGACGCCCGAGGAATTTCGACAACCGCACCGTGAGGCGTATCGCCTGTTTTCGCGGGCCGCGTTGATTCAGTCCGAACAGCCCGAGGAAGCCAGTCGCTTGGCGATCGAGGCACTCACGCACGCCTGTGAAGCGGCCAACATTCTCACGCAAACATACACCCGACAGCGATTGTTCGTGCGTCGTCGCCGTGCGCCGCGGTTACCCGCTTCGCTGGGCTGCAATCTTGGCCCGGTCGTGCCGGAAGAGGCCGCGGCAGACCAATTCTGCCAAGCGTTCAATGCCGCTTGCGTGCCGGTCGATTGGCGAAGTGTCGAGCCGGCAGAAGGCGTTTACAACTGGGACACATTCGATGCCCAGGTCGAATGGTGCGATCAACACAAGCTACTGATGCGCGGCGGTCCGCTGCTGGACTTCTCGCCCGGCGGGCTGCCAGACTGGTTGGAGCAGTGGGAGCACGACCTTTTCAATCTGGAAAGTTTCGTCAGCGATTTTGTCGAAACGGCCATCTCGCGTTATGTGGGGCGCATCCGTTTGTGGGAGGTTTCCTCACGTGTCAACACGGGCGGTGCTTTGGCGCTGACAGAAGAAAACCGGCTGACGCTTGTTGCGAAAACTCTGGAAACCGCTCGCCAGATTGACGACGACATCCAACTGTTTATCCGGGTCGATCAACCGTGGGGCGACTACCAAGCCCGTGGGCAGCATCGGCTGTCCCCGTTACAGTTTGTCGATGCGCTCGTTCGCTCGGGAGTTGGCCTTTCGGGTGTGGATCTCGAACTGGCCGTTGGTTACCGCCCGCAAAATTCCGCCTCGCGCGATCTGCTCGACTTGTCACAATTGCTCGACCACTGGAGCGTGCTGGGCATTCCCTTGCATGTCACGCTGGCGTTTCCTTCCTCGGGTGCGGTCGATCCATTGGCGACATCCGATCTGGAAGTCAATAGGCCGCAATGGAAAGCCGACTGGAGTGACGCCGCGCAGGCGCAGTGGATCGAGATGTTCCTGCCACTGCTGATGGCCAAGCAATCGGTCGTCGGAATTTTCTGGGCACATTTCAGCGACGCAGCCGCGCACCAGTATCCACATGCGGGTTTGCTCGATGCGGCGGGCCGCCCGAAACCGGCGCTCGACCAGATCACCACTTATCGCCGCACCTACTGGAAAGCGGACGACGACTCGTGATCGCTTCAGGCGTCGTCTCGGCGTAGCACGAGCACGGCACACTCGGCGTGGCGGATGACCCGCTCGGCGACCGAACCCAGCAGCATCCGTTTCACGCCATGATGACCGTGCGACGGGATGACGATCAGTTTGGACGAGGCGTCTTTCGCGTAGTCGGCGATTTCCAGGCCTGGGTCGCCCACGCGCACGACGGTCGTCACCCCCGTGAAACCATGTGTCTTGAGGAATTCGCCGAAATGCTCTTCGACGGCTTCCTCGCGTGAGCGATCGTCGATCGCGCCCCAATTCATGCCGGACGACATATTGTCCAGCGGCATCACCACGTGCAGCACATGCACGTCGCTGGGGCTATCAACCAATTCCAACGCGGTTCCTACCGCTTCCACCGACGTCCCGGAAAAGTCGATCGGCACCACGACAGTTTTTTGGGGCAGCCAGGCCATTTGGTGTTCCTTCCAGACGGATTTTACCTTCGCTCGAACACAAGACTATCGCGGGACGGATTCGCCAACAACCAGGTACTGTCGGAGATCGCCAATAACCCGACGCGTGCGCGCTGGTATGGCGTTGCGTCAACCATCAATCGGCGCGGAGGGCGTGTCGACGGGGTCGGGTTCTTCGACGTGGCCGTCTCGCAGGCGGAGAATGCAATCGGTGGGGCGGATGTAGCGTTCGTCGTGCGTGACAACGATGACGGTGGCGCTGGAGTCTTCGTGCAGCCGACGCAGGTACCCGAACACCTCGGCTCCCGTTTCGCTGTCGAGTTCGCCGGTCGGTTCATCGGCCAGCACGAGGGAAGGTTCCTTCAAGAGCGCACGCGCGATGGCCACGCGTTGCTGTTCGCCGCCTGAAAGTTGATTGGGGCGATGATCGAGCCGGTCGGCCAGCCCGACGCAGCGGAGTAATTCGGTCGCCCGATGTCGTCGCTCGCCCGTGATTCCGCCGGGCATGTAGGGGACGAGCACATTGTCGACGGCATCCAGGTTCTTCAGCAGATTAAAACTTTGAAAGATGAACCCGACATCATCGCGGCGGTAGCGGTCGCGTTCGGCTTCGCTGAAGTCGTGCAGGCTGGTGCCGTCGATGAGGATGTCGCCGCGCGTTGGTTCATCGAGTGCTCCGATGAGATACAGCAGCGTGCTTTTTCCACTTCCCGACGGGCCGACGACGAACGTGAACGATCCGGTCGGGATCTCGCAGGTGACGCCGCGCAGCGCGTGGACTTCAGTTTCCCCGCGATGATGAATTTTGGCGACGTCGCGGATGTGGATCATTGAGTTAGTGGGTCGTCGTTGGTGGGTAGTGGATAGAACACTTAGGGCGAAGGTTATCCTCGACGAATGGCGTCCATGGGGAGCATTCGCATGGCCCAGAAGGCAGGGTAGCCTCCGCCGAGGATGCCCAGGGCAGTGCTAAAACAGAGGCTGAAGGTGAGCAGTTGCGGGCTGGCGTACAGGTCGAGTCTTTCGGGCCAGAGGGCGTTCACGACGAGCGTGACAATCAAACCGAACAGGCAGCCCAACACGCCTCCGCAAAACCCGAGCAGTCCGCTTTCCCAGATGACGAGTTTGAGGACGTCGCGTCGCGACCAGCCGTTGGCTTTGAGGATACCGAATTCGATAATGCGTTCGCTGACCGACATCAGCATTGTATTCACGATACTTAACACGGCCACCGTCACGCCAATGCCCGTCATCAACAGCAGGAAGATATCGAGGTCGCTACTCATCTTTTCAAAGCGGTCGGCCCAACTGGCCGCGCTGCGGACTTCCAGTGGTAAGTCATCATCGACAGCCAACGTGGGTGGCGAGTCGGCGGTGTCTGGTGCGGTCTCTGGAAGAGAAGCGGCCTTGTCATCAGGTTCGCTCTTCGTTGGTGAGTTGTCCGCGGGCCGCTTTTTACCAAACGATTTCCAGGCCTCTTCAATACGGACGGCGAAATCGATCACGGTACTACCGCTTCCGTTCTGGGCGACCAGTGATGAAGGTTTCCAGGTATCCAACTCCCGCCCACGAAATTCATCGGTGATGCGTTCGGCAAGGTCTTCGTCGTCGACCCCCTGTTTCTGCTCGACATAAAACGAAGAGACCGAGGAGGGATCGAACCGGGTCATGGCGCGCACGCGATTGATGTCGACGATGATGGCCACATCCAAAAGTAACGACCCACAATGGTAGATGCCGGTGATTGTTAGGTTGTGCCCGTTGACTTTGAGGGTGTCGCCTACGTCTTTGTCGAACTCTTCCGCGATTTGCCGGCTGACGACGGCGTGCATGGTTCCCTTGTCGGCCGAGACCAGGAATTCGCCCCGTTCGGGCAGCATGGCGTCACGATAGATGCTAAATTTGAGATTCGCGTGGGCGTCGATGTCGGTGCCGAACAGAAATCGGGGTGGGCTGACGATCATCTTTCCGTCGATTGCATTGACTCGCTGCCAGATTTCAGGCGAGACGGCATGCACGCCTTCAACACGGGCGATCTCGGTTCCCCACGCAGCGGGAACGCGGGAAAACAACGGAATGGGTGCGCCCGGTTGCATGGCGACCAGGCCGGGAATGCGATCGATGGTGCTGGAGACCATGCGGTCCAGCCCTTCGGCAATCGAGAACAACCCCACCATGCCCACAATCGCCACCGTCAGCCCCAACAGCGATAACAACGACCGCACAGGCCGGGAAAGCAAGTTCCGAAAAGCGAACTTCAACATAAACGGCTCACGGCCAGGGCGTGACGGGGGAAGCGGTTAGTAGCCCGTTGAAAAACTCATTCCGGCTACAAACTAACGAAGCGGTCAGCTTTCAGTAGTCAGCCATCAGCTTCGACAAGGTGGAGAACCCCTGTTTTTTAGCTGAAAGCTGACTGCTGATCGCTGACGGCTCAAGAGATCAAGACACATTCCGGCATTGAGTTTTTGAAATTCGACGCCGAAGCAGTTTTTCAACAGGCGGTTAGGTATTCTGTTCTAGCATCCAGCGGGTTGAACGGCCACATTGACTTCGGCATTGCCGGTTCGCAAGTTGTCTGCAACACACGTGATCTGACTCAACTTCAACGGCTCTATTTTCGAGACATTTCAGGTCGGGCGCGGGAAGAGAACGGGTTTTCAGAGCAGTTTTGCTTCTCCCTTTTGCCGTTTCTTCGCAGTCTCACTCGTGAAAAACGGTGACGCGGTCGGTACAATCAACGGTCCCAAACAATAAACCACCTTCAATACTTGGAGAGCCATCCTGTGAGTCATTCCACCAACCGTCGTAATTTCATCAAAAGCACCGCCGTTGGTGGTGCCGGTTTGTACGTGTCCGGGTCACCCCTGTTCGCGCAGAGCAAGTCGGCCAATGAAAAATTGAACGTGGCCGTCATCGGCGTTGCGGGGCGTGGCAGTGCGAATCTGTCAGGCGTTTCCGGCGAGAACATCGTCGCTTTGTGTGACGTCGACGAACTGCGACTGGCCAAAGCCGCCACCCGGCATGGCAAGGCCAAGAAATTCAACGACTACCGCAAGATGCTCGACGAGTACGCCGGGCAGATCGATGCGGTCGTCGTGAGCACGCCCGACCACAACCACGCCCCGGCGAGCGTGATGGCCATGAAACTTGGCAAGCACGTCTACTGCGAGAAGCCGTTGGCTCACGAAGTCTTTGAAGCACGCGTGATGACGCAAGTCGCTGCCGAAACCAAAGTCGCCACGCAAATGGGCAACCAGAATCATTCCGGTGCAGGTTACCGACGAACGGTTGAACTCGTGCAGTCGGGTGCGATCGGCGAAGTCCGCAACGTTCACACCTGGAGCAACCGACCGGTCTGGCCGCAAGGCATCGGCCGGCCGGAAGATACCCCGCCCGTTCCCAAGAACATCGATTGGGATGTCTGGTTGGGACCGGCACCCGAGCGGCCTTACCATTCCGCCTACATGCCCTTCAAATGGCGCGGCTGGTGGGACTTCGGCACCGGGGCGTTGGGCGACATGGGTTGTCACATCTTCGACCCCGCCTATTGGGCACTCAAACTGACGGCTCCCACGACTGTGGAAGCGCAGCAGGAAGGGAAGACCAGCGAGACCGCCTCGAAGTGGTCGATCATTCGCTACGAATTCCCGGCCCGCGATACCCTTCCCGCAGTGACCTTCACCTGGTGGGATGGCGGAAAGCGTCCGCCGACGGATCTCTTTGAAGGCGCGACCGTTCCCTCCAACGGCGTGCTCTTCCTGGGCAGCAAAGGCAAACTGCTCTGCCCGCACGGCGGAACACCGCAACTGCTTCCGAAAGAGAAATTCGCCGACTTCAAGCAGCCCGAATCGTTCCTGCCTCCCACGATGGGGCACCACGCGGACTGGATTAACGCCTGCAAGAACGGCGGCCAGCCCAGTTCCAACTTCGCCTACGCCGGCCCGTTGACGGAAACGGTTCTGCTAGGCAACTTGGCCATCCGCGCCGGCAAGAAGATCGAATGGGACTCCAAGAACCTCAAGGTCACCAACTCCAAAGAAGCGACCGACCTCGTTCAACGGGCGTATCGCAAAGGTTGGACGCTCTAGGTTTCGCTTCCAACTCGTAGGCTTCATCTCCACATCCTCGGACTGCGGGCATCTTGCCCGCCGTTCGTTGGAGTGGGGCGACTACGGTTTCGACGCGGGCTTCCACTGCTTGCTTCGCTCGGCAACCCACTCCGCCACAATCGCCTTGGCCGATCGGGAGTCGCCCGGACGTCGGTCGAGCATTTGAACGTCTTTGCCCCGCACAAGCTTCCGCGCCAACAGCGCGCGATCGGCATCGCGGTCGGGTATCTTGCCAGTCACCGAGGGCAAGACCGGCAGAACATCCCACAGGCGGCGGGAGAAGTGAAAACTTCGGTTCAATACCCATTCGTAATTGCGAATGTAGTCGCCCTGCGATTTGTCAGTTGCATTGGCGGGTACCGCCACAACGACAAGATGTGGCTTCATGCCGCGAACCCGCTTGGACCACTCGTTTAGCTCTGCGACCGACTTTCCCTCGACGGGCCAGGAAGTGACTTGCAGTTTGGCTTGAGGAAATTGTACCCGTAACGCCTCCGGCAGAAGTTTGTCGTAGGGTGGCATGGCGACCAGCGTGACAGGCTGTTGGTTGTGCAATCGATCGAATGTCACCCGAAGCCCGTCCGATGGCGGAGCGACATCATCGAGTGCAACAGTCTTGCCGGAAACGGTTTTGGTGATCAGTTCGGCAAATCGTTGGTGCCCGTGCATGTTGGGATGAATGGTGTCGCTCATCAACAGCATCCATTCGGTTTCGCTCTGGCGACGAATGCTCTGCCAAGCCTGGAAACAATCGACGACCGGCAGCTTGTGTTCGCTCGCCACTTGCCGCACACGCTTGGAGAGGTTTTCCAAACCAGCGTTCGGTCGCGCGGTGTTTTCGTAAACCGAATTCGGAGTACAAAGCACCACGGCTGCTCCAGCAGTTGCACAACGACGAACGATCTCTTGCAGATTGCTTTGAAACTGTTCCGGTTTGACTCGGGTGATGTCGTTCATGCCGAACATCACCACTACCAGATGCGGCTTTTGTGCGATGACATCTTTATCCATTCGAGCCAGACCATTCACGGCGGTATGCTCGCTGATGCCGGCGTTGATCATTTTGATCTTCGCCTGCGGATAGACTTTTTGCAGGCCGAGCTCAACATGTCACACCAGGCCCGTTGGCTGCCCGAGTGATAATAGACCCCCGTAATGCTGTCGCCGAAACAGACCACCCGCACCGTTGTCTCGCCCGACTTCAACAGTGTTTCGACGTCGGCCACGGAAGGAACCGCCCGGTTCGCGGCGTAAACTACGTCACCAAGAAAAATCAAGTAACACAGCCCAACAACCAAGCCCGCTATCCATCGTTTATTCCGCCATGTTGCACGTCTCATGAAGTACCTCGTTCGTTGGGTTCAGTCGCGTTATTAGCAAGTCAGGCTTTGTCGGAGAACTCAAGATAACCCGACGCGTA
>Ga0114999_10002866_pt1 | contig 22143 bp, 27 predicted proteins | sample ArcticOcean_MG_C_3_FD_89820 | JGI IMG/M metagenome (GOLD analysis project Ga0114999, IMG submission 89820) | Marine microbial communities from western Arctic Ocean - ArcticOcean_MG_CB8_126 | ecosystem: Environmental > Aquatic > Marine > Oceanic | place: Arctic Ocean: Canada Basin | collected...
CAAGGAAGGTAAAAAGAAGTAGGACCGCGGCATGTTAAAAACAAATGCATTAAAAGAGAGACGGAAGCAGCGGACACGTTCCCGTATTCGCAAGGCCGGAGCTGGGCGTCTGCGCCTTTCCATTTTCCGTTCGAACAAAAACATCTATGCCCAGGTCATCGATGATTTGCAGGGCAACACGGTTGTTTCGGCGTCCTCTATGGAAAAGGAATTGCGGGACGACCTGAAGTCGGGTTCAACCAAGGATGCGGCAGCTGCTGTTGGCAAGCTTGTCGCTGAGCGGGCTGTCGCGAAGGGGTTGAACGATGTTGTGTTCGACCGGGGATCTTATCTGTTTCATGGCCGGGTTAAAGCGCTGGCTGATGCCGCGCGTGAAGCCGGCTTGAAATTCTGACGGAGTAACAAAGATGGCACGTACGCCGAGAGCAGGTCAGAGAAATGACCAACGTCGTGGACGCGGCAGTCCTGAGCAGACCGAGCTGGTTGATAAGCTGGTTGGTATTAACCGGGTTGCCAAAGTCGTAAAGGGTGGTCGCCGTTTCGGTTTTGCCGCTCTGGTTGTTGTTGGTGACGAAAAAGGCCGTGTTGGTTTCGGCAAGGGAAAAGCCCGCGAGGTGCCGGAGGCTATTCGTAAGGCGACCGAACAGGCCAAGACGAAAATGATCCGTGTCCCGCTTCGCGAAGGTCGTACCTTGCACCATGATGTTCGTGGTGATTTTGGTGCTGGACATGTCATCTGTCGTGCCGCCCCTGCCGGTACGGGCATTATCGCTGGTGGTCCGATGCGGGCTGTATTTGAGATGTTGGGTGTTCAGGACGTTGTGGCCAAGTCCAACGGGTCACAGAACCCCTACAACATGGTCAAAGCAACATTCGAGGCATTGAAGCTGCTTCAATCTCCACGTTCCGTTGCAGCGCGCCGTGGCCGCAAAGTCTCCGATATTCTCGGCCCCCGCGCCGATGCGGAAGGTGCTGCAGTAGTAGCGGAGGCGTCCGATGGCTGATGGCAAGGTAAAGGTAACCCAGACAGGAAGCCCAATCGGGCGTCCGGCTGACCAGCGTCAGACGTTGATGGGCTTGGGTTTGAATAAATTGCACCGCACGAGTGAGCTGGAAGATACGCCGGCTGTACGGGGCATGATCAACAAGGTGAGTCATCTCATCCGCGTTGAAAAAGATTAGGAAACGGCGCTGCGGCGCATTGAGGTAATAACATGCAATTAAACCAGCTTTCCGATAATCCGGGAGCCACCAAAGCACGCAAGCGTGCCGGTCGTGGTGCATCATCTGGACTGGGTAAAACAGCCGGTAAGGGCCAAAAAGGCCAAAAATCCCGGAGTGGTGTTTCTCTGGCGGGTTTCGAAGGTGGCCAGATGCCGCTATTTCGGCGTTTGCCGAAGCGTGGGTTTAACAATATTTTCCGTAAGACCTTCCGGGAAGTGAACCTGGGGCGTCTTCAGGCTGCTATCGATGCCAAAACACTCGATGCGTCTAAGCCGGTAAATGACGAAGCGCTCCGCGGTGCTGGATTGATCAAAACCGCACGAGATGGGGTACGCCTCCTTGCAAAAGGGGAGTTGACCTCCAAGATAGATGTTGAAATTGCTGGTGCCTCTAAAGCTGCTATTGCGGCCGTGGAGAAAGCTGGTGGTTCTGTAAAATTGTCTGAGCCTTTAAAGGCTGATCGACCTCCAAAAGGTCAAGCCAAGAGAGACAAGAAGGCTGCTAAGGCCGCAAAATCCGCGGCAAGTGTTGCTAATACCGCGTCTACAGAAGACGCGTCCTGATTTAGACTTGGGCGTTTCGACGTCCGCCGGAGAACGATATGGCATCTGCCGCTGAACAATTAGCCGCTCATATCAATTTTGGTCAGCTGTCAAAAGCGACTGAATTGAAGAAACGGTTATGGTTCACGCTTGGTGCGTTAATTGTCTATCGTCTTGGTACTTACATTCCTTTGCCGGGTATTGACCCAAGTATCCTGAAGGAAATTTTCGACCAGCAGGCGAGTGGCATTCTCGGTATGTTTAACATGTTTGCCGGCGGCGCTTTTGGTCGGATGACAATCTTTGCCCTGGGTATTATGCCCTATATTTCGGCGGCGATTATTATGCAGCTGCTTACGGCTGTATCGCCATACTTCGTCGCGCTAAAGAAAGAGGGCGAGCCGGGTAGAAAAAAAATTAATCAGTTTACCCGTTATGGCACGGTTGTTTTAGCCACTTTGCAAGGTTATGGCATCGCTGTTGGTCTCGAAGGAATGACTGGGTCGCAGGGTTCTGCGGTTATGGACGCGGGCCTGTTTTTCCGGGCAACGACGGTTATCACCCTTGTCGGTGGTACGATGTTCCTGATGTGGCTGGGCGAACAGATCACAGCCCGCGGTGTGGGTAACGGTATTTCGTTGATTATTTTCGCCGGGATTGTTGCCGAATTGCCGTCCGCTTTGGCGGGTACTTTGGAATTGGGCCGGACAGGTGCACTTCCAGCCGGTTTGATTGTCTTCTTCTTATTGATGGCTATTTCGGTTATTGCCGTGATCGTCTATGTCGAACGAGCCCAGCGCCGAGTGGTGGTGCAATATCCTAAGCGGCAGGTGGGTAATAAGATGTTTGGCGGGGATAGCTCGCACTTGCCTCTTAAGGTCAATACCGCCGGTGTTATTCCACCGATCTTCGCGAGCTCATTGCTGTTGTTGCCGATTACCTTGGCGAATTTCACGGCAAATGCGGGACCTGAATGGCTCGGCACGGTCACGGCTTACATGGGCCGTGGGCAACCGTTGTATTTGATCATGTATTCCCTCTTTATCGGGTTTTTTGCCTTTTTCTACACGTCTGTTGTTTTCAACCCGAGTGAAACGGCAGATAACCTGAAGAAGAATGGCGGTTTTCTTCCAGGGATTCGCCCCGGAAAAAACACGGCGGAGTACCTCGATTTTATTCTGACCCGTTTGACAGTTTTTGGTGCCCTTTATCTCATTCTCATCAGTATTTTGCCCGAGCTGTTGATTTCCAGATACTCAGTTCCATTCTATTTCGGCGGCACAAGTCTGCTTATCGTCGTGACTGTGACAATGGATACTGTGGCGCAGGTACAGTCTCATTTGCTAGCGCACCAATATGAAGGGTTGATCAAGAAGTCACGTCTGAGAGGACGTCGCTAATGAACCTTATTCTTTTAGGGCCGCCTGGTGCCGGAAAAGGCACTCAGGCGCAGGAGCTTGAGCGACGTCATGGGCTTATCCAGCTTTCGACTGGGGATATGTTGCGGGCAGCTATTAGCTCCGGCAGCGATCTTGGTCAGGAAGTGAAAAGCATCATGGATTCCGGTGCCTTAGTGCCTGATGAAATTATGATCCGCATGATCTCCGAGCGCATTGATCAGCCTGATTGTACTGACGGGTTCATTCTCGACGGCTTTCCTCGGACGACTGCTCAGGCAGAAGCGCTCGACGATATGCTCGATAAAAAAAGCATGAAGGTGGATCATGTCATCGAGATGTCGGTCGATGCAGAGGTTTTGACCAAGCGGATTGCTGGTCGGTTTAGCTGCACCGGATGTGGTGCTGGTTATCATGACGATTTTCAAAAGCCGGTTAAGGATGGTCTGTGTGATCACTGTGGTAAAACGGAATTTTCGCGTCGCTCTGACGATAATGCCGAGACCGTCCGGAAACGGCTTGATGCTTACGAGGCACAAACCGCACCGTTACTCCCCTATTACCGGGGAAAAGACAGTTTGAGAACAGTCGATGCGCTGGCAGAAATCGCTAATGTGACGGCTGAAATTGAGGCCGTCATTGGCGGCGCGTGATTGTTGACTTGCATACGAGAGTTCCTATAATCCGGCACCTTCGGGCGCGGGCGAAAGTAACTGAAAATCAGGGCGTTTATCGCCTTAACGAGGAGAACGCGGCATGGCGCGGATATCGGGTGTAAACCTACCAAACAAGCCTTCAGGGATTGCCCTGACCTATATCCACGGGATCGGCCGGACGACGGCAGTGAAGATCTGTGAGAGTTTAGGCGTTGATGTGACAGTGCGCATGAACGAGCTGAGTGACGATGAAGTTGGTCGCATTCGCGAAATGATTGATCGCGATTGTCGTGTCGAAGGCGAACTGCGCCGTGAAATTGCTATGAATATTAAGCGTTTGATGGATTTGGGTTGCTACCGCGGTCTGCGTCACCGTCGTGGCCTACCGGTAAGGGGACAACGTACGCATACGAATGCACGGACCCGTAAGGGACGTGCCCGCCCGATTACTGGCAGAAACTAAGGCACGGTAGGAATAAAATAATGGCTATGGCTGCAGCGACACGCGTTCGGAAACGCGAACGTAAGAACATCACGTCGGGTATTGCCCATGTGAATGCAACATTTAATAACACGATGATTACCATCGCTGATGCGCAGGGTAATACGATCGCTTGGTCTTCTGCCGGTCAGGCCGGTTTTAAGGGGTCGCGAAAGTCCACACCCTATGCTGCGCAGATGGCAGCAGAAGATGCGGGCCGCAAGGCGATGGAACACGGAATGAAGACCTTGGAAGTGGAAGTAAAAGGACCTGGTTCAGGACGAGAATCAGCTTTGCGGGCCCTGCAGACGGTCGGCTTCACGATCACCGCTATTAAGGATGTAACACCGATACCGCATAATGGATGTCGGGCGCGTAAACGTCGGCGGGTATAACGCCGCGTTACCAAATGGATTGGCGGTAAGGACCGCCTTTAAAGATTAAATACGTGGCGGGCTTCGGCCCCCAAGTGAGAATGAGGTTACATTCGTGATTCAGAAAAATTGGCAAGAGCTTATCAAACCAAACAAGCTGGAAGTTACGCCGGGATTCGACGAAGCTCGCATTGGTACAATCGTGGTCGAACCACTGGAACGTGGTTTCGGCATGACGCTAGGGAATGCGCTGCGGCGCGTCCTGTTGTCATCGCTGCAGGGTGCTGCGGTTACGGCGGTGCAAATCGATGGCGTCTTGCATGAATTTTCATCGGTCCCCGGTGTTCGCGAAGATGTCACGGATATCGTTCTCAACCTAAAATCTTTGTCGCTTCGGTATCATGGCGATGAGCCGCGTCGGATATCCCTCACTGCTGAAGGGCCGACGGAAGTAACCGCCGGTATGATAGACGCATCGCACGATGTTGAAATCGTAAATCCTGACCTTGTGATCTGTACCCTTGATGAGGGAACGAAGGTCAATATGGAAATGACGGTTACCACGGGCATGGGCTACGTCGCTGCCGCACAAATGCGAGCAGAAGACACCCCCATTGGGCTGGTGCCGATCGATGCGATCTACAGCCCCGTTCGTCGCGTTTCCTTCCAGGTTGATAATACTCGTGTTGGCCAGGTCACCGATTATGATAAGCTCACGATCGATGTTGAGACCGATGGCACGGTAACGCCGGATGACGCACTCGCGCTAGCGGCCCGCATTCTTCAAGATCAATTGCGGCCTTTCGTTAACTTTGAAGAGCCGACAGTTGCGGCGGATACCGAAGAGCCTGTCGAACCTGAGTTCAACAAGAACTTGCTTCGTAAGGTTGATGAACTTGAGCTTTCGGTACGCTCAGCAAATTGCCTGAAGAACGACAACATTATCTATATCGGTGATCTTGTACAAAAATCCGAGCAGGAAATGTTGCGGACACCAAACTTTGGCCGGAAATCTCTCAATGAGATTAAGGAAGTTTTGTCGCAGATGGGTCTCCATCTCGGCATGGAAATCCTTGAATGGCCGCCTGAAAACATCGAAGAGCTCGCGAAGCGGCTCGAAGAACCTTACTGATCTGGAGCCAGGAATATGCGCCATAGAATGAGTGGCCGGAAACTTAACCGGACAAGTTCACACCGCAAAGCTTTGTTCCGCAACATGTCTGTTGCGCTGCTAAAGCATGAGCAAATTAAGACCACCTTGCCGAAAGCCAAGGAACTTCGCAGCATCGTTGATCGTCTGATCACGTTGGGAAAACGCGGATCCTTGCATGCACGACGTCAGGCGTTGAGCCGTCTGAATAATGATCGTGCCATTGCTGAGAAACTGTTCTCTGTGCTGGCCGAACGCTATTCAGATCGCGATGGTGGCTACACGCGAGTCTTAAAAGCTGGTTTCCGTTACGGCGACAACGCGCCGATGGCTGTTATTGAGCTCGTCGATCGTGATGTTGATGCCAAGGGTCAGGATTCTGGTCCGCTGCAGAACGTTCCTGAAGAGTTGGAACCGGTAGCCGCTTAACGCGATTAGTTAGCGTTGAATGTATTTAAAGGGGCAGCCAGTGGCTGCCTCTTTTGTTTTTGACGTTAAAACTTTAGCTTACCATGAGCTCAGGCGACAAATGTGGAAGATCAGTAATTTGAAAATAATAGCGCAACATTGTTTGGCTTTAATTTTGACGATGTATGCGATTAACCCCGCGTTGGCCGCCGCCAAGCGCCTGCCTAATTCACAACTGGAAATTCAACTATCGTATGCGCCATTAGTAAAACGCGCCGCGCCGGCGGTGGTCAATATTTATACAAAACGTGTGGTTCAAAGCGGGAGTTCCCCGTTTTTCAACGACCCCTTCTTTCGCCAGTTCTTTGGTAAAAACGTTTTAAAATTTGGCCCCCCCCGTAAACGTGTCGAGAATTCGCTTGGGTCGGGCGTGATCGTTCGCTCCGAAGGCATTGTCATCACTAACAATCACGTGATCAAAAAGGCTGATCAGATCAGAGTGGTCCTGTCGGACCGGCGGGAGTTGGCCGCGACGGTCATTCTTGCCGATGAAAAGACGGACCTTGCGGTTCTCCGGTTGCAAGACGTAGAGGGCCCGCTGCCCTATCTGAAGTTGAAGAATTCTGACGATCTGGAGGTGGGAGACATCGTCCTGGCTATCGGGAATCCGTTTGGCGTTGGGCAAACCGTGACCAGTGGGATTGTTTCTGCCCTGGCACGAGCCGCTGGTGGCATTTCTGATTTCAGTTTCTTTATCCAAACTGATGCGGCGATCAACCCGGGGAACTCCGGCGGCGCACTTATCACCATGGATGGTCGCCTCGTTGGTGTTAATACAGCAATCTATAGCCGTAGCGGAGGCTCTCAAGGCATCGGATTCGCCATTCCTGCGAATATGGTGGCTCGCATCATCGATAACGCCGTGGACGGCGCAAAGGTCGTGCGACCCTGGTTCGGTGCTGCCGGGCAGGCATTAACCCCGGATTTGATGTCGTCCCTTGGTTTAAAGCGTCCAACAGGTGTTCTGATCAACGAGATTTATGACGGGGGACCTGCTGCGCGTGCCGGGATCAAATCAGGAGACGTCATTACGAATATCAATAAACGAGAGGTCGCTGGCCCGAAAGAACTCCGGTTCAGGATCGCCACCCTTAAAGTAGGCGGAAAGGCAAAATTGAAGTTGCTTCGGCGGGGCAAGAGGAAAATAGTCTCTATGGCTTTGGAGGTGTCCCCGGAAGTGCCACCGCGAAATATGACGACATTCCAGGGACAGCAGCCTTTTTCGGGCGCAAGAGTCGCTAATATGTCGCCAGCTCTGGCGGAAGAATTGTCTCTGGACCCCATGCGGCGTGGCGTGATCGTGATCGGAACTGCCGGCCGCAGCCCAGCGCGACGGATCGGGCTACAGCCTGGTGACTGGATATTAGAAATTAACGGGACCAAAGTTGAGTTGGTCAAAACTCTAAAACAGATTGTCGATACGGGGGCGTCGCAATGGCGGATAACCGTGCAGCGTAAAGACCGGGTGTTTACGGCGGTCATCGAGGGGTGACGTGACACCCGCTGACACCCTTTTCGAAACAGATGGACGACGGCCATTGGCAGACCGTCTGCGACCGGCGGCACTGGAGGAGGTTGTCGGCCAGGGTCATTTGCTAAATGAGCAAGGACCAATTGGCCGGATGGTGGCTGCTAAGAACCTGACGTCAATTATTTTGTGGGGTCCTCCCGGAAGCGGGAAGACAACTATCGCTCGTTTGTTAGCCGAATACACCGATCATAAATTTATACTTTTGTCGGCGATTTTTTCAGGTGTCGCGGATCTCAGGAAGATCTTTGATGAAGCGAAACGCGAACGCGAGGCAGGGCGGGGTACGTTGCTCTTTGTTGATGAAATCCATCGCTTTAATCGCGCGCAGCAGGATGGTTTCTTACCCTATGTCGAAGACGGTACGATCGTTCTCATCGGGGCGACAACAGAAAATCCATCATTTGAGTTAAACCCACCACTTCTGTCACGCTGCCAGGTCTTGGTGCTTAACCGACTCGATGACGCCGCTCTTGAAGGGTTGCTGTTACGGGCTGAAGTAGAGGCTGGCAAAAAGCTGGCCCTACAAGACGAGGCCCGAATTGCTGTTCGCGCGATGGCAGATGGTGATGGACGCTATTTGCTCAATATGGCGGAAATGCTGTTGGCGTTGCCTGCCGGTATTTCTTTGGATTCAGCGGGACTTGCCAATGTCGTACAACGGCGAGCACCGCTCTATGACAAGGGACAGGAAAGCCATTTCAACCTTATTAGCGCCCTCCATAAATCCCTGCGCAGCTCTGATGTTGATGCGTCGCTATATTGGTTCGCACGCATGTTGGTCGGGGGAGAGGACCCGCTCTATATCGCACGTCGCCTTGTGCGGTTCGCGTCTGAGGATATTGGCCTTGCAGACCCGCTGGCGTTGCCCCAGGCCCTTGCCGGGTGGGACACCTATGAACGGCTAGGGTCGCCCGAAGGTGAACTGGCCATTGCCCAGGTTGTTCTGTATTTAGCGAGCGCGCCTAAATCGAATGCCGCCTATCGTAGTCTTAGCGCTGCGAAGGCGGCTGCTAAAAAGACTGGTTCTCTTATGCCACCCAAAAACATTCTCAATGCGCCGACAGGCCTTATGAAGGATTTGGGTTATGGCGAAGGGTATCAATATGATCATGATGCCCCGGACGGATTTTCGGGACAAAACTGTTTTCCGGATGGTATGGATCGCGAGAACTTATATCAGCCGGCAGAACGCGGTTTTGAGCGGGAAATTGGTAAGCGGTTGGCCTATTGGAAAAAGCTTCGCAATGAACGCAATAATGGGTAAAGAACAGTAATGTCGATGGTTCTTGCGGTCGCTTGCGGCGGTGCCCTTGGTGCCGTGGGGCGTTACCTGATTTCAAGCTATATGCAGACGTTTGCCGGGAACGCTTTCCCCTGGGGGACTTTGACGGTCAACGTATTGGGCTGTGCTATTCTCGGCATTCTCGTCACAGTGTTTTCTAATGTTTGGTCGCCGACGCAGGAGATGCGGGCCTTCCTGACGGTCGGCATGATGGGTGCTTTGACAACGTTCTCGGCGTTCTCATTGGAGGTTGTCCTGATGATCGAACGTGCGCAATGGGTGATGGCGGCGGGCTATGTCGCCGCTTCTGTAATCTTGTGCGTTGCGGCAATACTTCTCTCAATGGCAGGCATGCGGGCGCTTCTTTAATGAGTAAGGTACAAAATCTAACGGTGACGGGTGATGAGGACGGTATCCGTCTGGATCGCTGGTTCAAACGACACTTTCCTGACCTCGGTCATGGCCGAGTGGAGAAGCTGCTGCGCACCGGGCAGATCCGTGTGGATGGCGGCAGGGTCAAGTCCTCGACCCGTGTGGAAGAGGGACAAACGATTAGGGTGCCGCCATTTGGGGCAGCTGTTATCGAGAAACCGAAGAAAACGCGTTCCTTTGATCTTTCACCGGAAGATATCGCCAAGGTGCAGTCGATGGTAGTTTATCGCGACGATGATATCATAGTGATCAACAAGCCACCTGGCCTTGCGGTACAGGGTGGAAGTAAGGTCTCGTCGCATCTCGACGGTTTGTTGGATGGGTTGAAATTCGATGCGCCTGAGAGGCCAAAGCTGGTCCATCGGCTCGATAAAGATACCAGCGGTATAATGCTGTTGGCGCGCAATGTATTTGCTGCATCAAAGTTGACCGCTGCTTTCCGGACCCGTCAGGTGACAAAGACTTATTGGGCATTGGTAGTTGGTGTTCCTGACCCGAAGGCTGGCCAGATCAATGCACCCATTACCAAGCAGGGAACTGCAGGAAATCAACGCATGACTGTAACCGAGCTCGATGCGCCGTCGGCAATATCTGACTTTGCAACGATTGAGACGGCGGGCCGGCGGGTGGCTTGGTTGGCTTTGCGGCCGCTGACTGGCCGAACACATCAATTGCGGGTTCATTGCGATGTTTTGGGAACGCCTATTCTCGGTGATGGAAAATATGGTGGTGAAGAGGCGTTTATTGACGGTCTTCCCGGTCCTCGGAAATTACATCTTCATGCTCACTCTCTCGAATTTGATCACCCGCGGAGTGGTCGAATGAAACATACGGCACCGTTGTCGAGGGACATGGAAAAAACCTGGCGGTTTTTCGGATTTGATCCAGCTGAAACAGGTGACGTCTTTGCCGAGCTTGATCGGGGAGCGAGGTGATAAATGTCTGATCCCTTGCGTTTGGCAGCCTTCGATCTCGATGGCACATTACTCGATAGCGCGAGCTCTATCGTTACCGGAGTTCTCGCTTGTTGGGAGGCGTGCGGATTTCCGGCCGCCGATAAGGAGCATATCAGACGGATAATTGGTTTGCCCTGGCAGGAGTCGATCTGTGAACTCTTACCCGGCGCTGGTGAGATTGAATTCGCCCAGATAAAGGCTTATCACGCTGAGGTGGCCAATGGTGAACGTCCCCGTCCTGCCCGTGAGGAGAGTTTATTTCCGGGTATTGTAGATGTCCTGAATCAGGTTGAAGAGGCGGGTTACCTGCTTTCCATCATCACAAGCCGTTCCTCAGGGCGTCTTCAGGACCTGTTAGACGCCAACGGTATCGGCAAGCGCTTCATAACTCTGAAAACAACTGATAATGGTCCGGGCAAACCTAACCCCTTTTTAATGAACCAGACGTTGTCTGAGCTTGGCATTGAAAAGGAGAATACGGTGATGGTCGGAGACACGACGTTCGATATGCTTATGGCGCGTAGCGCCGGAACGGCGGCAATAGGGGTGAGTTGGGGTGTGCATGAGCCCGGTGAGTTGACTGAAGCGGGTGCTCATCACGTTGTTGATGAAGTCCTCCAACTGCCGGATACCATTAATCTCACGGTTTTGGTCTAAGCGAAGTGATTGTGACGATTAGATGAAACGGTTTTATGAAGAAGTCAAAACGATCGCCGAGGGTGATGGTTGGGCCGTATTGCTTGATGGAAAATCAATAAAGACACCCGTCAAGCAAGTCTTGCTTCTGCCAACGATTAGTCTGGCGGAGAAAGTCGTTCAGGAGTGGCAGAAACAGGACGATGAGATTGTCCCGTTATCTATGCCACTAACGCGCTATGCCAATGCCACTATCGATAGAACGCGGACGATGCGAGATGACGTGATCGAGCAGATTTGTGCCTTTGGACAAAGCGATATGCTGTGTTATCGGGTCGATAAGCCTGCGGATCTGGTGGAACGTCAGCTGACCGAGTGGCAACCGGTGCTTGATTGGCTGTCTGTGTCTCGAGATATCAACCTCAGCATCACTGCGGGGATTATTCAGATTGGTCAGGACCCGTTGGCTCTCGAACGATTGAAGAGGGCGGTGTCTGTGTTCGATGATTTTCAGCTGACCGGCTTGCACGCCGTAACCACAGGCTGCGGGTCGATTGCATTGGGCCTGGCTATAGCGGAGGGGCATATCGATTGTGCGGAAACTCTGGAGCTGGCGACCCTCGAGGAGCACCATCAAATGGGACTTTGGGGCGAGGATCCCGAAACTATGCGACGGCACGACGAGCTGCGGCGGGAAATTTTCAACGCCAATCAATTTATGACACTTGCAATGCCGGGTTCCTGATGGATGGTTGCCGTGAAGGTGACAATAACGGGCCGGGTCCAGGGTGTTTGGTATCGCGGCTGGACGGTTGAGAATGCACAGGCTCTCGGTTTGGACGGGTGGGTACGAAATTGCAGTGACGGCACCGTCGAGGCCTGTTTCTGTGGACCAGCGCTGCTGGTTCAGGAAATGCTGTCCCACTGCCAGACGGGACCCATCGCAGCGCGCGTGACATCTGTTCATGACGAGCAAACCGAACTAGTCTCTGAAGCTGGCTTTAATCAGTTGCCGACGGTATAGACTTTCAGACTTCGACGGTTTTGTTATCGAAGACGGTTTCGAAATTGGTTCGCAGGGCTTGCGCAACATCGGCCATTGTCGCGGGAATTTCTAAGTCAACCAACGATGTTACCCCATGCTCCTGAATACCGCAGGGGACGATACCAGAGAAATGTTCAAGGTCTGGTTCTACGTTGATAGATATCCCGTGATAGCTCACCCAGCGCCGAACTCGGACGCCGATGGCGGCAATTTTGGCTTCGACAGTATTGCCGATTGAATCTCGGCCTCTATTCACCCAAATGCCAACGCGTCCCTCGCGCCTTTCTCCCCGTACACCGAATTCAGCAAGCGTGTCGATTACCCATTGTTCGAGGTCGTGAACATATTTGCGGACATCACTACCGCGCTGTGTAAGGTCGAGCATCGCATAGGCAACCAATTGTCCCGGACCGTGATAGGTGTACTGGCCGCCGCGGCCTGTTTGGATAACTGGAAAGCGATCGGCGTCGAGAAGATCATCAGGCCGAGCTGCCGTGCCCGCCGTGTAGATTGGCGGGTGTTCTACCAACCATACCCGTTGGTGCGTTGTGCCATCTCGAATGGCGCCAACGTGTTGCTCCATTTCCGTGACTGCAACGTCATAATCAGTGGGAATTTCCCAACAATCTTTCCATTCTACGGAATTTGTAGACATTTATGCGGTTAGCCTTGCGATAACGACGGCAATTTGGTATCTCCCGCCACAGTATAAGTTCCTAGTTATAGGTATTCTACCGAATATGCGGTCGTGGCGGAACTGGTAGACGCGCAGCGTTGAGGTCGCTGTGGGAGCAATCCCGTGGAAGTTCGAGTCTTCTCGACCGCACCATTCATCAGGCCCGTAGCTTTAAAGCGCGGGCCTGTATTTTTAGTTAAATTGAGTTTGGCGGTTTTGATCCGCCCGCGCATGTTGGTTTTGACGTTAGGGGCTATACGACATGGCGGAACCTACGGCCATTTTCGAAAATCATCCCATTCAGGCGGAAGAGCTGCTGGGGCTGAGCCCTGAGCTTGTCGCCACGGTTGCGGTTGCCCTCGACGATCAGCATCGTTTTGAAGCCCGCATTCAAGTGGAGCCTTTGCGTGCTCCTGAGTGCGCTGATTTACTACAGCTGTTGCGACCGGAGTTACGGCATCGGCTCATTGAATATATGCGGCCGGATTTTGATCCCCAGATTCTGCCCGAACTAGAAGAAGACATTCGCGACGAAATTGCTGAGCAGCTCGGGACAACTTCGTTGGCGCACGCTATCGCGCGGCTAGAATCCGATGATGCGCTTGAGCTTATTGAAACTCTAGACGACCAAAAACGACGCGATATTCTGCAGAAAATCCCGGTCGAACTTCGCAGTATGGTCGAACAAGGTTTGGCCTTTCCGGAAGACAGTGCCGGCCGATTGATGGAACGCCATTTCGTCGCAGTGCCGGCATTTTGGACCGTTGGTGAAACAATCGATTTCTTGCGCGAAGCTGACGATTTGCCTAATGATTTCTACGACATATTTGTGGTCGACCCGCGCCACCGTGCAGTTGGCACGGTGGCTTTGAGCCATGTCCTGAGAAGTAACCGCCCCATCAAGATTCAGAAAATCATGGTGTCTGATATCGTCTCAGTACCTGCGATGATGGATCAGGAAGAAGTCGCCTTCCTGTTTTCTCAACAGGATCTGGTGTCTGCGCCGGTTGTTGACGACGCAAACCGGCTTATCGGAACAATTACGGTCGATGACGTTCTTGATGTTATCCAAGAGGAAGCGGAAGAAGACATCATGCGCCTGGGTGGCGTGACCAGTGATGATCTCTATTCAGCCGCGTTTGATACAGGCCGTTCCAGATTTTCATGGCTGTTTGTGAACCTGCTTACGGCAATTGCTGCCTCAGTTGTGATTGGTCTATTCGAAGGGACAATCGAACAAATTGTTATATTGGCGGTTTTAATGCCGATTGTGGCATCGATGGGGGGTAATGCCGGGACCCAAACGATGACTGTCGCGGTGCGAGCTCTCGCCACAAAAGAGCTCACACCGTCCAACGCAATGCGGATTCTCGGTAAAGAAGCCTTGGTCGGCGTTTATAATGGGACGCTGTTTGCCATCTTAATTGGCGGTGTTGCATGGTACTGGGCGGATTCATGGCAAATTGGCGGTGTCATGGCCATCGCCATGATTGTTACCCTCGTATTGGCGGCGTTCTCCGGTATGGCAATACCGTTAGTCCTTGCTCGAACCGGCATTGATCCTGCTATTGCTTCCAGCGTTATTCTGACGACAATTACAGACGTCGTGGCGTTTTCCGCATTTCTCGGTCTCGCTGCGTGGCTTCTGCTGTAATGGCTCTTTCGAAACGAATTAGGCGCGTATTGTGAAACTTTCGAGTTGTGTTGCCTGGGCCGCGGCTGTTGCGGGTGTTGTGATTTTCTTCTTACCGGCTCCAGTAGGCGTGGAGCCTGTTGTCATGCGGACAGCGGGAATCGTCACTCTGACGATTGGATTATTTGCGACGGCGGTCATCCCAGAATTTTTAAGCGCCCTCATATTCTTTTTTCTATGCATTATCCTTGCTGTAGCGCCACCAAACGTCGTTTTTTCGGGTTTTTACTCCGGCGCTGTCTGGCTCGTTCTTGGCGGGCTGATTATCGGTATCGGTATCGAGATTTCGGGCCTTGGTGCCCGGATTGCCGGCACTTTGGAACGTGTTTTTGGGCAGAGCTATTTCAGGGTCGTCGCCGGGACGGTCCTTTTGATGCTGCTGCTTGCGTTTCTGATGCCGTCTGCTGTTGGGCGGGTAACCATTATGTTGCCGGTTGTGCTTGCTCTGGCCGACAGGCTTGGCTTCGAAGCAGATAGTAATGGTAGAGCAGGACTAATCCTTGCGGTGGGGATGGGAACTTTGATTTCGCCTTTCTCCATCCTGCCGGCAAATGTTCCTAATGTTGTGCTGTCAGGGTTGGCTGAGGCCGTACACGGTATTCAGTTTTCCTATACTGACTGGCTGATATTGCATTTTCCGGTGTTAGGTCTCTTGGGTCTAATCGCGTTGCCGGTGGCAATTTTTATTCTGTTCCCTGATAAAATTACAGATCGGCCTGAATTAGAAGCCCAGCCGTCGAAACCCTGGACGTTTAACGAGAAAAAACTTCTGGGTTTGCTGGTTGTGACCTTGGGTTTGTGGGCCACAGATAACGTGCATGGCGTGTCGCCAGCCTGGGTCTCGCTTGGCGCTGGAATTATATGTGCACTGCCAGTGATTGGTGTTCTTCCAGCTGGTCAAATAATGCCGAAATTAAATTTTGGGCCGATTATATTTCTGGCTGCGGTTGTCGGTATGGGGACGGTGGTTACACAGACCGGGCTTGGAGAAAACCTGGCCCAGTTTTTGATTGCAAAAATCGATTTGACCGCAGATTCCGGTTTGCAGAAATTTACCTCTGTCGTCGGTTTAGGATGGCTTCTGCAGCTTGTAACGACATTACCTGGTCAGCCAGCGATTATGACGGCCGTAGCCGACCCTATTGCATCTGCCACGGGGTGGTCTTTAACGGCGATTTTGATGACGCAGGTCTCCGCGTGGGCTTTGGTTATATTCCCGTTCCAGGCACCGCCTTTAGTGGCGACGCGGGCGATCTCGGGGCTGCCAATTTCAAAATTCATTAGATTGATGGTCCCTTTCGCCTTGTTTGGGGCACTGGTTTCCGTGCCGTTACAATATTATTGGTGGAGATTCCTTGGTTATTTACCCGGTTGATTTGGCTGGGCTTTCTCTCTGGTTTAACCAAATTTAAAAACGTTATCAGCCAAATTGCCTCTCATCGTGAGTAGGAGTGTCTCGTGCACTAACCAGCGGGATTCTGCAACGCAGTCAAGATGCCGACGAGGTGTGCTTGCGCGCGGTTAAGGTACATATCGACGTGCTCGTTATTATTACAGAGCACGACCTCGAAGGCTTGGCAAAAGCCGTAAACGTGTAAAAACTACTTTCGGGCTCTGGATTGCAAGTCGATTCCAGCCCATATTCATTCCATGACGATCCACCTGGTTAAGATTGCTGTCGGCATCGAAAGTGTCGATCATTTGAGAGACGTTCAAATCGAACGGTTGCGCCAGGCGCAAGAGCCGGGAGGAGCGGGGGCGTTGCGTCATTTGACGCGAAATGCGCCTCGGCGGGCCGAAGAAGTGCTCGATGGAGGCTCTATCTACTGGATAATCAAAGGCTATATACGGGTACGACAGTATATTACCGGCTTTGGCGAAGCTGTCGGTCGTAATGGAAAGCCGCGCTGTGCTCTGATCCTCGACCCCAAGCTGGTCCAAACGGTGTTGTTACCCCACAAACCCATTCAAGGATGGCGCTATATGGAGGCGGAGGCCGCTCCTGAGGATCTGACGGGCAAGGAACGCAAAATAGTATCCTCGCTGCCGCAGGATATGGCGGATGAGCTTAGATCACTCGGATTGCTGTAGCAAAACGACGTTAGCGCTTGAGAAGCGCCTGCAATTTCGTTTCGGGGTCGATCAGTTCAGCAGCAGAGACCTGTTTCTTGCCCTGCATAAGCCGTTTGCCAACCCGCAGGTCACGTGGGTTATTCACTGAAATGGCACCGTCGATCATGCCATTCTTCAGATAGAAGGTGACGAATTCGTTGGAGTCTTGATCACCCCGTGTCGCTGTCTCATCCCAATCCTGAGGCAGGCCGATCAATTGCAGGTTGGCATCGAACTGATCTGACCAGAACCACGGAATTTCTGAATAGGGCTCTGCCTTGTCGAGCATTGCTTTGCCGGCGGTAATACCCTGGTTTTGGGCATTTTCGTAGCTCTCGAGCCTGATACGGCGCTCCAGCAGGCCATTTGGATGGTTGGTTACATCGCCTGCCGCGACAATATCCGGATCTGACGTGCAGGCGCGGTCATCAACGACGATTCCGTTATCGATCTTCAGCCCGGTATCCTGTGCCAGTTCGACATTTGCGATGACGCCAATGCCGACGACAGCAATTGAACAATCGATGGTATCTCCACCTGGCAGAACGGCGCGCTCTAGATGGCCATTGCCTTCGAATTTCTCGAGACCCGTACTCAGCCGGACGTCAACGCCGTGACCAGTATGAAACTTGAGCATCCAGTCACTGATTTCGGGCGTGACGGCGCGGCCACAGAGCCTGTCTGCCGCTTCAACAACAACAGATTTACAGCCCAGTTTGGTCAGGGTCGCAGCACATTCGAGGCCAATCCAGCCACCGCCGACAATCATTGCCGTCGCACCGTCTTTTACGGCGTTACGAATGGCCAGCGTGTCTCCCATTGTGCGCAAATAGAACACACCCGGAAGGTCAGCACCTTCAATCGGCAATTTTCGGACACGGGCGCCGGTGGTGATTGCCAGCTTGTCATAGGCAATGCGGTCGCCGCCTTCGATCTCGATTTCCTTGGCGTCTCGGTCGATGGCGGTGACACGGGTATTCAGTCGAACCTCAATATTGGCTTCGTCTAATGCTTCCTGCTGCCAGAAATACGTACTGTCGACGGTAACCTCGCCGAGCAGCGCGGCCTTGGACAGCGGCGGGCGCTCATAAGGCAAATAGGGCTCTTCACCAATCAGGATGACATTTCCTTCGAAACCTTCGTTGCGCAGTGTCTGGGCAACCCAACCGCCAGCTTGACTGGCGCCAATGATTACGAATGTTCGGTCATCACTCATGATGTCTCTACCCCCGTTGGAATGTTAGTCTTCAGCCTTGGTAACACCGACCATGATCTGGTCGCCTTCGATTTTAACCTCGTAAGGACGCAGGTCGATGGTGGCAGGGGCGGTCAATGCCTTGCCGGTTTTGATATCGAAGCAGGCGCCATGCAGCGGGCATTCGATCTGGCCATCATCGATGTAGCCATCCGTCATGCAGGCATAGGCATGGGTGCAGATATCGTCGATGGCGTAAAATTCACCCTCGAGCTTGTAGATGCCGATATCCATACGGCCGATTGATACGGCTTTGGGCTCATCTTCGGTAACTTCTGCGGTCGTGGCGACAGCGTGGAACTCGATATTTGCGTCGGTCATTCTGGTTTTCCTCTTTTGTTCAGGGTCGTCAGGCTTATTTTTTAATACCAATGTAGATGGTGTCGCCTTCGACTTTTACAGGGTAGGTCTTCAAATCGATCTCAGCCGGCGGGTTTACGGCTTTGCCGGTCTTTATTTCAAAGCAAGCACTGTGGAGTGGGCATTCAATGAGGTCGCCCTCAACAAAACCATCGGCCAGCCCGACATTTTCATGCGTGCAGATGCCGTGTGTAGCGTAATACTCCCCTTCGAGATTATAGATGGCGATTTCTTCGTCACCGACGAAAACGCCTTTGACGTCCTCTTCCAAAATTTCATCGGTCTTCGCTACAGCGTGATACTCAATCTCACTCATCAAATCTCTCGTTCTATTCCACTATGGGAGGTTGGATGTGCGCATTCTATTTGGCGCATTGAACGGGCCGGATACTACACGTCACGGGCGGCCTCTGCCAACCCGTATCCCTGCTGGATTGTCTTGCTTAGCCGGAGACTGTAAAGCCGGTATACCCAAGGTCCTGCACCGTATTCCGAACATAGTCGCCGGGGTTCAGCGCGTGCGCTGCCGTGGCACCACCCGCCATGACAACCCAACCAGCCTGCAGGCTTTCGCCTGCCTGTGTCGAAATCCGTGCCGCATGGGCGAGGGACCGTACCGGGTGACCAAGAATAGCCGCCGATGAGCCGATCTGAACTGGACGACCATTGACCTCAAGGAGCATGCCGAGATTGCTGATATCAACATCCGGCTTGTTCCAGGCACCAAGGACGAACCCGGAGGATGAGCTGTTATCGGCAACAACGTCTTCCAGGGAGAATTTGAACTTCTTATAGCGGCTGTCGATAATCTCGATCGCCGGCGCAACGGCCTCTACTGCGGCAAGAGCTTCTGCTGCAGTTACAGGACCTTCGATAGGTTTCTTAAGTAAAAAGGCAAGCTCCGGTTCGGCGCGCGGATGGACATATTTGTTGAAATTGATCTCGTCGCCATCGGCGACCAGCATCTCATCTGACAGACGGCCCCAGACCAGGTCGGTAAGACCCATCTGGATCATCTTGGCGCGGCTGGTGAAGCCCATCTTCATGCCAACCTGCTTCTCCCCGCGGGCGAGACGCCGTTGGAAAGCAGCTGCCTGAATGGCATAGGCTTCTTCGAGATTGTAATCGGCTTTGTTGCTGAGCTGCGGAATGGCCTTTCCGGCGCGCGCTGCGTCATCAACAATTTTTGCCATTGCGTTTATGTCTGCCATCATGCGGCTCCTTTTGCGTCACGTTCTTTGGCGAGATCCAGCGCCACGTCGACAATCATGTCTTCCTGACCGCCAACCATGCGCCGTCTACCCAATTCTACAAGAATGTCTCTGGTGTCGATGCCATAGGTTTTCGAGGCCGTCTCTGCATGACGCAGGAAGCTCGAATATACCCCGGCATAGCCAATGGACAATGTCTCACGATCAATGCGTACCGGACGGTCCTGCAAGGGACGGACCAGATCATCGGCCGCATCCATCAGGCCAAACACATCACAGCCATGGTTGAGCCCCATGCGGTCAGCGACCGCGATAAAGACTTCCAGTGGCGCGTTCCCAGCACCGGCACCCATGCCGCCAAGCGAGCCATCAATCCTTGTTGCACCTTGTTCCAGGGCAACAAGGTTGAAGGCCACACCAAGGCCGAGATTGTTGTGAGCATGCATTCCAGTTTCTGTAGATGGGTCAAGGACATCTGCCATTGCCTTAAAGCGGTCAGTTACACCATCCAGCAGTAAAGCACCGGCGCTATCGGTCACATAAATGCAGTTCGCACCATAGCTTTCCATCAGCTTTGCCTGTTCGGCAAAGGCCTTTGGTTCGGTCATATGCGCGAGCATCAACAGACAGGCGACATCCATGCCGTGCTCGCGTGCCCATTCGATATGCTGCTTGGAAACGTCGGCTTCCGTGCAATGGGTCGCGACCCGGACAGAGGTGGCACCAGCAGCTTGCGCATTCTGTAAATCTTCAACGGTACCGATACCGGGGAGGAGCAGAACCGTCAGCTTGGCGTTCTTCACCACATCAGCGGCGGCTTCGATCCATTCGAGATCGGTATTGGTGCCAAAGCCATAATTGAAAGAAGTCCCGGCGAGCCCGTCACCATGGGTAACCTCGATGCCGCTAACACCGGCTTCATCAAGTGCCTTGGCGATGGTCCGCACCTGATCCGGCGTGTATGCATGCTTGATGGCATGCATCCCATCGCGGAGAGTGGTGTCCTGGACATAAATTTTGCGATTTGGATCGATATCCATGATCAGGCCGCCTTTCTAAGCTGTACCAGCCGTTCCGCAGTCTTGAGCGAGGCGGAGGTCATAATGTCGAGATTGCCGGCATAATTCGGCAGATAATGCGCTGCGCCTTCGACCTCAAGGAATACCGAGGTCTTGAGTCCAACAAATTCACCGAGTCCGGGAATTTTAAGTGGTGTGTTATCGCCGATGCGTTCGAACTGGACTTCCTGCTTCAAACGATAGCCGGGGACGTAGCTCTGGACTTCCTCGACCTGTTTGGCGACAGATTCAGCAATCAACACCGTGTCGACGTCTTCGCTCAGCGTATAGACCGTGTTGCGCATCATGACCGGCGGATCAGCGGGGTTGAGGACGATAATCGCCTTGCCGCGAACAGCGCCGCCAACGGCTTCCAGCCCGGTGGCCGTCGTGACCGTGAATTCATCGATATTGGCGCGCGTGCCGGGGCCAGCAGATTTGCTGGCAATCGAGGCAACGATCTCGGCGTAATGCACCTTGGCGACTTTCTGGACAGCAGCGACCATCGGGATCGTCGCCTGACCACCGCAGGTCACCATGTTGATGTTTGGCGCCATCAGATGCTCGTCGATATTTACCACGGGGACGACATAGGGGCCGATGGCCGCGGGTGTCATGTCGATGATCTGCTTGCCATGCTGACGGGCGATCTTGTCATGATAGGCATGGGCCCCAGCAGAGGTTGCGTCGAACAGGATTTCGACTTCCTTGAACACATCCATCTCGACCAGCCCGTCGATCCCTTTATCAGTGATCTCAACGCCCATCCGCTTGGCACGGGCGAGACCGTCAGATTCCGGGTCGATACCAACCATGACAGCCATCTCGAGAATGTCGGATGTTCGCAGTACTTTGATCATGAGATCGGTGCCGATATTGCCCGATCCGATAATGGCCACCTTGGTTTTCATAGGGGCTTTCCTTTGCTTGCCGAAGACTATTTGCCGAAGACAGCGCGAACTGAGCCGAGGCCCGAAATCCGCACTTCAATTACATCGCCGGGCGTAACCGGCGCCATCGGGCCGAGCGCACCGGTCATTATGGTGTCGCCAGCCATCAGCGGCATGCCAACGTCGACCATTTTGCGAGCCAGCCATAGAGCGGCGTTCAACGGATTGCCGAGACACGCTGCCCCAGCACCGATGGAGACCTGATCACCCTTGTTCTCCATCACCATGCCGCACATCCGCAGATCGATCTCATGCAGGCCAACGGGCTTGGTGCCGAGCACATAGAGCCCGGAAGAGGCGTTATCCGCGATGGTGTCGAGAATGGTGATATCCCAATTGGCAATACGGCTGCCAACGACTTCGATGGCAGGCAGCGCGTAAGCAACAGAATCGATAAGGTCGACCAGGGTAAGCTGCTCATCGACCAGATCATCATCCAGGACCAGGGCGATCTCGCCCTCGACCTTGGCCTGCATCAGGCGGCTGGCATCGATCTCATCACCATCAACAATCTCCATATCGGCATAAAGAATGCCGTAATCGGGCTGATCGACGCCAAGCTGGGCTTGCACCGTCTTGGCGGTCAGACCGATCTTGCGCCCGACGGGGCGGCGGCCTTCCGTGAGCCAGATCTCAGTATTGGTCTGCTGGATC
>Ga0114999_10002867_pt1 | contig 22141 bp, 20 predicted proteins | sample ArcticOcean_MG_C_3_FD_89820 | JGI IMG/M metagenome (GOLD analysis project Ga0114999, IMG submission 89820) | Marine microbial communities from western Arctic Ocean - ArcticOcean_MG_CB8_126 | ecosystem: Environmental > Aquatic > Marine > Oceanic | place: Arctic Ocean: Canada Basin | collected...
GGCAGCTTTGAGTGCGAAAAAAAGAGCGTCTGTGCAGGAATTCACGGCCACCGCGTGCTTACGCCCCGTGAGTCCAACAAGCTTCTCTTCCAGCGCAGTTACGGCAGGCCCTTGCAGCACCTGCCCAGTTTCTAGCACGTCTTCAATCGCTGAGAGGTACTCGGCACGATGTGCTCGGTACTCCCGCTCTACTCCAAAAAACGGGATCTGTTCTGCATCAGGAGCCATTAACTGGATAGCTTTCTGGCTGGGTTGCCAACTACGGTTGTTCCCGGTTCAACGTCTCTTATGACAACGGCACCGGCGCCAACTGTCGCCCACGCGCCAATGACTATGTCCGGAATCACCGCGGCCCCCGTAAACACCCGGGCACCCTCACCAATAGTGATCCGTCCGCCCATGGATACTCCAGGAGCAATATTTGCGAAATTACCTATCTTGTTGTCATGTTCCACAACGCACTGGGAGTGAATGATTGCATGATCACCCACAGTCGCGTTGGGCATGATGACGGCTGTGGGATTGATAATAGCGCCCAATCCAATCTCAGCAGTCTCAGATATGTACGCTGCATCGCTCACTATGGAAACAAAGGTATAGCCAGCGGCGGATAGATCCCGAGCGAGCGACTGCTTCTTTCGGCCATCACCGTAAGCAATCACCAGGTCTGCTTCGATGTGATCAGACAAGAGTTGGTCGACCGTCCATTTGATAACCACGCCATTGACCAAATTGCCAACGTTTCCCTCTGACTCAATATCTGCGATACCCAGAATTGACCGCGAATCTGCCCGCTGCACAATCTCAATGACATATCTCGCCTGCGACCCGGAGCCGACGATCAGCAGCGGAACATCCCTGGCAGCGCTCACCTCATGACCCCGAAATACTGGGATTCACCCGGCGCATGAATTCAACATACTCGTCAATTCCCCGCTCAAGTTGGAATTGCGGCTGGTAGTCAACCAACTCCCGCGCCCTCGCAATGCTTAGAGAGCCGCGATCTGGGTGGAATGAGTCGCCCTTCTCATCGGTTACTTCAAGATTGGGAAAGTGTTTTCCAATCAACTCTGCGGCCTGAGCAAGCGTGTGTCGCTCACCACGCGTGATGTTGAACGTCTGCCCTACTGAGTTAGGGGACAGCGCCACTTTTCTTACGCCCTGAGCGGTATCTCGGACAAAAGTGAAGTCCAGATAGGTCGTATCGCCGTTCTTCAGATTGAGTGGAACGCCTTTGAATGCGTTCTCCACAAAAATCTGCAGGACTCGACGGTTGTTGTCCGTGGGGCCGTACACAGCTGAAGGTCTCACAATGGAGTACTCAAAGTCGTATCGCTGTGAGTAGACCTTGACCAGCGTCTCCCCTGCCAGCTTCATACCACCGTAGATTTCTTTGGGTTCCGTGCGACCGTCCTCAGGCATGGGATCCTGGTCAAAATCGCCGTAGACCATGGACGATGAGATGTAGACGAGCCTGCGCACAAACCCCACGTCTCTGATGATCTCCATCAGGTTCGTGGTTCCGCCCAGGATGGAATCAAACGCCTCTTCTGATTGGTGAATTGCTACATTGGCCAGTGGCAACGCTGCGAAGTGAACCACCACCTCCGGTTGCACTTCCATGATGTGTCGGCGCAGATCATCTTTATTGAGAGTGGAACCCCGAAGTATTTCCGCACCTTGCAGCAAGGTATGGAATCGATGGCGAACGTTCTCAAGATATGAATCAGCCATTGGGTATATGTACTGATGGAATGAATCCAATACAGATACGTCGGCACCGGCATCCATAAGCTCTTTGACGGTGTGTGAACCGACAAAACCTGCACCACCGGTTACGAGGACTGAAGTCAAAGCACATTCCTATCATTTTGCGCCCTCAAGGAGCGGATCAATTCAAACCACAATTTTTCAGGGGGCGGAATTTTATCAAGAGGACTGTCTACTCCTGCACCTCTTCCACCCACAGAATACGAGCGAAGTACTTCAGGTTATACATTGAAAATGGATGTGCCACTGCGGCACGCAGAAGTATCTTGATTGCAGTAATTTTATTCCCGAGTCTGGCCTCAGATATTGATCTGTTGCGTAGCAACTCAGCCCGGGCCAAGTTGTTTCGCTTCAATTCTGGTCCAAATTTTTGGAACCTGACATCGTGGGCGTGCAGATCGCGCATCAAACTCGATCTGCTAACACTTGATATCCGCGGTCCGCTATCGGTTGCCGCTGTTACGAGTACTTCAGGAACAAAATCCACAGCAAACTCGCGGCATACACGCCGGATGAAGTCACCGTCATTACCTCGCAATAGCGCCTCGTCGAATCCCTTAACATGTCGAGCTACATCTGCTCTCGCGATGAGGGTTGGGCATCCGCCTAATCGCTGAGCACCCAGCACCTGATCAAATACATTACCCCTCAATTCAGGACTGATTGTGCTGACCTTCTCACCGTTTTCATCCACGAAGTCCATCCAGCAGTAGACCATTCCTACATCCGACCCTACCCGGTCAAACACTTCAAGTTGCTTCTCAATCTTGGTCTGTTCCCAGAGGTCATCATCATCCAGAAACGCGATGTATGACCCCGTGGCTTTCGCTATCCCGGCGTTGCGAGCGGCAGAGGCACCTGAGTTCTGGCCGAGAATGATCAGGCTGACTCGTTGGTCGCCCATCTCATCAAGAATTGGAGCGGGAGAAACTTCTGAGGCGTCGTCGATGACGATGATTTCCAGATTGGTGTGAGTTTGAGCCAGAGCGCTCTCAACGGCGCGTTTTAGTCGCTGCTCACGATTGAAAGTGGGAATAATCACGCTCACCAATGGCGTGGCCATCTCACTCATCTTGCAGAACCACCAAATAGGCGTACGTATAGATTCACGTATCGACCGACTGTTAGCGTACCTCGAACTTTGAGCTTATCGATGAACGAAAGTTCTGTGTCCCACCTGACGTCTCGGGGCATGGTTAGCGGTGGGAAAAAGTTTTTCCAGGAGAAACTCCCATGCTTGAGTTTCCCTTGCTTCCTGAGCGCGTACTGCCCTCCTGCCACACGAATGTTTTTCTGAATGATTTCCCTGAATGTAGAGCGTGCAGGATGCTGAACGACGGCATCACCGACGTAAATCAACTCACGTCCTGAAGCAGTCAGGCGCTGTCCGAGCTCATAGTCACCGCCACTACGGAGGTTGCTATCGAATCCACCCAGATCTTCAACCGCCACCTTCCTAACGATAAAATTTGCGGTCGCAGCAAATCCTAACTTCGTGACGTACGTCTCCTGGGCCAGCTTGTTTGCCGAATCCAGAAACTCGTAAGCGTTTGCTCGTTCACCGATAAACGTGAACTCAACAGCTCCAGCGGCACCATCCGCTGTTGAGCTCGCGAGCGAGGCTGCTCCTCTCTCAATCCAAGTTGGAGTTGGAACGCAATCTGAGTCAGTAAACGCCAGTATTTCCCCACTTGCCTCTGAAACGCCCTTGTTGCGTGCGGCGTAAGCACCAACCGCCAACTCTTGCACTACTTTGATCGTGGTCTCAGACTTGTCAGCAAACAAGGAAGCCACTTCATACGTACCGTCCTGAGATCCGTTGTCGACGATAATGACTTCATATTTGAGGTTGTCGTAACTCTGCGACTCCAATGCGCCTAACAAGAGCGCAATGCCGCCAGCATTGTTGAAGACGGGAACTATGACAGAGATAAAGGGTTGAGATTTTTCGGCCAATACCCTGGAGTGCCTACTTATGCAGAATTTTGAATTCCAACCACCGTGCTTGGGGTCCATTGTTTCACTTTTCTGGATGGATGCTCAACACGGTCTGGAACCAGGCTGAGAAGAGACCTCTTCTGTTGCCCTTAACGAACTGAATGTTACGCGCCTGATCAAGACCGACCCGAGATGAATCGAGATGAATGTCCCCCCCGATAGCATAGCGGGCCTCTCATGTGTTCTAATTTAGGAGTTCATAGCGGGCAGCGTTCATACGCAACCCGTCTGCAATCCTAATCTAAATGCTCAATTCGTCCCCAATCTGTCTACCAGTCAACGATAATGCCAACTAAAACTTTGCAAGATCCTGCGCTCCCATCTTCTGATTCCAATCAACAGCTCCGCGTCATTACCCCAAAATCAGGTTGGAGTGCGCCTGATTTTCAGGAAATCTTTGAATACCGAGATCTCCTATGGTTGCTTGTATGGAGAACTATCAAAGGCAAATACGCTCAGTCCGTGCTCGGAATTGGATGGGCGGTGATTCAACCTCTTTTCTTCATGGTTGTTTTCACAATCATTTTTGGTCGCCTCATTGGGGTGAAATCAGATGACACACCGTACGCGGTCTTCAGCTATGTTGCGCTGGTGCCGTGGACGTTCTTCTCAGGAAGCGTGGTTGAGGCCACATCATCACTGGTCCAGAACAAACAACTCCTGGAAAAGGTCTATTTCCCAAGGGTGATTATTCCGGCATCTGTCGTTCTGTCTAAACTGGTGGATTTTTTAATCGCTGGCTTGATCATCGGAGCATTGATGGCCTGGTATGGAATCGCACCAACCATCTGGATCGTCATCACGCCATTATTTGTTCTTATGGTAATGTCTGCCGCCCTGGGACTCGGCCTGATGTTGACCGCTCTTGCTGTCCAATTTAGGGATATCCGATATTTCGTTACGTTTGGGATGCAGGGTCTGATTTACGGTTCGCCGGTCGTGTATCCGGCGAGCATCCTTCCTGAGAAGTACCAGATCTACTACGCGATTAACCCAATGACCGGCGTAATTGAAGGAATGAGGTCCGCATTCCTGGGTAGCAGCCCAATGCCATGGGACTTGATCGGCATGAGCGCTCTTAGCTCAGTTGTGTTGCTTATTGCTGGGGTGAGCTACTTCAGCCGAAGCGAGCGCCATTTCGCAGACGTGGTTTAGGGCTCGTAATGACTGCAGCAATCTCCATTGAAGACCTATCAAAGCGATACGCTATTGGCATTCGAGAAGAACGAAACGACAGTCTGGTTCTTGCAGCCGCTTCCGCCCTGTTACAGCCACTGCACAATCTTTCCCGCATCCGACGACTCACTTCTGTGGGCAATGATGCTGTGGAATCCGAGGATTCAATCTGGGCGCTGAAAGATGTTTCGTTCGACGTCCAAGAAGGCAGCGCCATTGGGATTATCGGTCGCAATGGAGCAGGCAAATCCACTCTTCTCAAGGTTCTCTCCCGCATCACTTCCCCAACTAGCGGCAAGGCAACCATCCGCGGCAAGGTTTCAAGTTTGCTTGAGGTTGGGACAGGATTTCATCCAGAGTTGACGGGCAGAGAGAATGTCTATCTCAACGGTTCCATCCACGGCATGAGCCGACGCGAGATCGCCAACAAATTTGATGAAATCGTTGACTTTTCGGGCGTAGAAAGACTTATCGATACGCCGGTTAAACGATACTCAAGCGGGATGACAGTGCGGCTCGCATTCGCGGTTGCAGCACATCTTGATCCCGATGTCCTAATCGTCGATGAGGTGCTTGCAGTCGGTGACGCAGAATTTCAAAGAAAGTGCCTTGGGAAAATGGAATCAACTGCCCTCACAGGCAGAACCGTCCTATTTGTCAGCCACAATATGGCCGCCGTTACCAGACTTTGCAGAGAAGCGGTCTGGCTAGACAAGGGCAAAGTTGTTCGCATCGGTCCAACTGCGGAGATTGCCTCAAGTTATCTGATGGGTGATGAAGGCCGTGGAGCGACCCGAATATGGGAATTAGATTCCGCACCGGGCGATGATCAGGTCCGATTACTGCAAGTCTCAATTACAAACGCGGGGGGGGAAGTTATCTCTGTATCGGATGTGAAAGATGATCTGTTGATCGGCATACGCTACAAGGTCCTTGCTGGTAAGCCTTCATTCCGATGTAACGTGAACGTTTTCACTCAGGGCGTACATATATTTAATACGTTGGAGCCATCAGAAACAGAAAGGACCGGTCCCAGAGAGTACCTCACAACCGTCCGTATTCCGCCATATTTACTCACCGAAGGTGAACACTCAATAGGTGTCAGCCTCTTTACATCCATGGGTATGAAGAAACGTTTCGTAAGTGAGCAGGATGTGGTCGGATTCCAGATGACGGATGGCATGGACGGAAAATCAGCACGCGGAGATTTCGCACAAACTATGTCTGGGTTCATACAGCCAAAACTTGAGTGGAAATCAGAGTGACGCTAGCCAACGGTGATGTCGCCTCTGGCACCCCCCGTGTTTCGGTCATCGGGATCGGGGCCAACGGGGTTGAGCAAGCAGGCCGGGTGTTGGCGCACCCTGGTCAATGGGAACTTGTATCAATCATCGACACATCTGTAGCAGCCTTTCAGCGATTTCAGAGCCTGCATCACAAAAGCGCTGTCCGTTTCTACCGCTATCTTGATCAGGCGATCGCTCGCTCTGAACCCGATGTTGTCGTCATATCCACGCTGGCGGCCTCGCATATAGCGATTTGCAACAATCTGATCGACATGGGATTTGAAGGTTCAATACTGGTCGAAAAGCCGCTTTCCAACACCTTGGTTGACGCGCTTGAGCTAAAGGAGCGAATCACTTCTAGCCGATGGCCCGGCAATATTTTTTTAGATTTCAAGCGACGCGTAGGGGCTCCCTATCTCCTAGCCCACGAATTTGCCACCAAAACCACGTTAGGCTCAATGCTCAATATCAATGCATCGTGGCGAGCCAAAATAAGCATGACCGGCTCTCATTATGTTGATCTAGCGATGCACATAAGTGGAGGGCAACCGGTTCGAGTTCGGGCGAAGTTGGAGGCAGTCGAAAGCCCCGATTTCCGTGGGTATGGCTTTTACGATCCATCGGGCAATTGTGTTGTTGAATTTGACAACGGAATAACGTTGCACATGGACTTCACTGGTTCCAGCGAATCCCAGCTAGGTGGAGTCAGATTCGAATACGAGGAAGGTTCAATATTTGTCGACCGGGAAGAAACGTATTACGAAGTCCTGGATCGCGACGGCAACTCAACGCGATACGAGATGGATGATTTTGATAGCCGTTATGGGTGGTTTGAATCCACGCTCTCGAAGATAACTGACGGAGGGGACCCATCGCCCGTTTGCAGCCTAGACGACGGAATTACTGATCTGGCCATTCTGGTAGGCGCATTTGTCTCACACTCAAGAAATGGTGAGTGGGTATCGCTACCACTGAACGATGTTGACTCCCGGCACGTTCTGAAGTTGGCCTAGAAATCGTGAAATTCACTATTGCATTTTTGGCCTCGATAGTTGTACAGGTTGCAAGATATTCCTACCGAGCATCAAGACTCCTCCATATTCCTATTCCTATTCTCGTGCAGCGCGAAGTCAACAAGATCAATAACAATAAGATGCAACGGCAAAGGGAGCAGGCCATCCCGCGCTGGTCTCGAGCGGTCAGAGGTGAAGATTCCGATCGGGTTATCAGGATTGGCGCGGTTGGGGCAGGAACCTACGCTCAACACCACTTCAAGGTGTTGTCAGCCCTGCCTAATGTTGAAGTATCGGCAATCCTGACCACCGGTGGACCGAGAGGTAGAGTCGCAGCAGACAGATTTGGAATTCCCCGCGTGCTCAGCGATATGGATGAGTTCAAATCTCTCGAGGATATTGACTGCTACATCAATCTGGCCCCCTCTTACCTCCTACGCGAAATTTCAAGCCAACTTGTCACAACTGGCAAGCCGATTTTGATGGAAAAGCCGGCTGGATACTCATCTACTGAAGCGAGCGCGCTCGCAGATCTCGCCGCGGCTCACCAGACATGGATCATGGTTGGGATGAACCGCCGTTTCTATTCGATCATTGACCACGGGCTGGCGGAACTGGCCCTGCATGGCCCGATTCGCGCCGTGGAGATTGACGTCCCGTTGCCGATTACAGTTGATCAGAATTCCGGTCGGTTAGAGCCTATTGAATATCAGAACATGTTATTCCGGAACTCAATTCACGGAGTTGACATGGCTCGATACCTGTTGGGCGATGCGATAGCGGTTCATAGTTATGCACGCCCGAACAAACAAAATAGGTTCGCCAACGCAACCTATGCCGCTATCATCGAACACGAATTTGGCGGCATCAGTATCGTGACCGGCTTTTGGGATACATACCCGGAAGAGCGCGTTCGCGTGATTGCAGCCCGTGCAGCACTTGAATTTGAGCCATTGGATCGGGGGATTTTCATCACCCCGGGAAAATACCGCGTAGATATTTCTCCCGACCCGGTGGATATTGAATATCGCCCAGGCACATACACACAGGATTTGCGGTTCGTAGAGGCCGTCAGATCTGGTTCCCAACCGGGATTCCCGGCTTCGCTCATAGAAGACGCTGTTGAAACCAGCAAGTTGATCGAAAAAATTGCTGAATCTAGTTTTGATATCAGCTGAAATTTCCGATCCCACCCTGGTCCATAGGGCTTACAAAAGCCGATCGTGAATAATAGTGATTACGCCACGCCGCCGGCCACTTCCTAGCATCATCTAGCTACAGGAAGCAACCTTCGTGCAAGCACTCCTGTCTCAACCTACCATTGAATGGTTAGATGGAGGCAGAGTCAATGCGCACTTGTGTAATCCCCAATCTCTTCACGGAATGAATCTCCTCTGTTGTGGCCTGAATCATTCCAATCAGCTAATTCTCAATGCATCGAGGTACTCGGTAAGAAGCTCGGGCAAGACTAAGCTGGTTTTCTATCCCCAAATTTGCGGCGCATTTTCATTGGAATACCCGGGGATATCACGATAAAATCAAACGCTCCACCGGGGTGGAGGACTCTTGACGGAATTTCTTGAACGATGTGCGAGGAGCTCCAAGCCTACTGAACGGGAATTTCGAACCAACCAGAGTGGTGTACACGAACCAAACAATCAACCGAGATTCAGTTGAAGGCCTGCTCCCGAAGTGTAAGCATCGGGCGACATCCAGAAACGCGAGGGTACCTGAAGCCCCATACAATTGAGTAAGTTCGTCAGGACTCGACAAACTACCTACATAATCATCCGTCAACCGCCCGAGTTTGCGAAAACGACCGTACTCGGACTCGATCTGTGTCGATCGGTCGGCACGCAACGCCGTGAGAGGTCCAGATTCCTCTGTGGCATCGGATATAAATAAGAATCCTTTCACCATTCTCAGATCTTCTTGATCATGATGGAAGAATTGGCTTCCGCCCACTTGATCGGTATTGGGTGAATGCCGCATGCTTATATCGCAGAGCACTGGAATTGAACCCAAATAGCTCGAAACCATTCGAATAACTGCCGGGTGTAATGCAAGCTTGAGGTACGGTGAGTCAGATGAGAATCGATCCTTCAGCGGGATATCGACGAGATACGGTTTTTTGGCGCTAGTGGAAGCAGCTGCAAGTGTCGCCTCTTCAAAAATATCCCGTGACAATTTGACTGTATCGGAGACGATTGGATCGAAATTTGGGGGCCAGGCAACGTAGCCCAATTCATCCGGGATACTGGGCAGCTTAACTACCGACCCGTTCCTCTCAAGTTTCTCCGCAAGTCGTTTGCGCTGACGCCAACTGAAAATGTACGCAAGTCGAACCAAAGCAGCAACCATCGCACGCCAAGCAGGAGCGTTCATAACCGTAGAATCTATGATCGTTGGCCTTTTGAGCCGCGGCCTGCGGAACTTGCCAAAGGTTACAAAAAGCAAGACTGATTTGATTATTTGCCTAATACGTGCCCACATTACTGAATTCCCTAGGATGCTAAGGGTTGCTCAAAAGACATCATTGATCGGATGTCAGAACATCGGCATTCTAGCAGCCCTGATGAGATTTCCCATTGCCGGCGGAACTGTCAAGCGGTAAGAGCGTCGCGGGGAGCGCGTGATCGCAGCCGGGGGAGCAATTAAATTTGGGACGATTAATCGAGGGGCAGTGATCACCCTATGGAAATACAGGGTGGATATTGCCTCGGATACGGTGGACGTCGAGTTCTCCCTGGGCACATCCGCACCGGATTCTCGAAAAATAAAGGCGGTGAGATTGGGAGAGGCCCCGGGGTTCCCTGCTTCGCTAATTAATGATGCTGTGAATACCAGCAAATTGATTGAGAAACTCGCGATTCACGGTCTGGGTTGAGTGACGGCCCGCGCGAAATCCTGCCCACGGATTAGATCGCAACACGCTAGCGGACACAGAGTTCTCAGATTCGCTCCAATTACATTGCTATTTTGGATGAGTACCGCGCCACCTTCAGGGGTCGTATGAGAAGATACACCTGCAACTTCCTGGCAGCGTCTGAGAGACTTGGCTGCCATCACAATTTTAGTTTCATGACCAGAGAGATATTGAAAATTTGACGCGCAACGATCCGCGAAATGATCACCGGTTGAACGTAATGTTCGCACTTCGCTCATCGGCGTTCTTTCCGTATCACGAATCCACTGTGCGGTGGCTCTGTGAGAATGGCCACTCTGTTCACGTTGCTCTTGACCCGGTGTGGTCAAAGAATGCAGATGATGCAGCCATCCGCCGAGCGGCAACCGAGATTCCAAATCTGACGTTTGGCGAAATGCCAACCAGACCGGGCAAGAGAAAATTCATCAAACAATTTCTTCGTGAATTGCTCGGAATCCGCAGCTATCTCGTCAGAGATGATCAGGATAGTTTTTACCTGAAGCGGCAAGAGCGTTACACGTTCTCAAAATTCCCAAGACGAATCTCTCATTACCTCCGAAAATCACGCATCCATCGAGTAATGCTCAGGATTCCGTTCGCCGCACAAATACTGAGGATGCCCGAACGCTGGATTCCAGCGGACAGTGACGTCTTCCAACAGGTAGAGGGGATGGACGCGGATGTGATCGTCGCTACACCCTGCGATATGCGATATGGCGACGACATCGAATATGTAAAAGCGGCCCGTCAACTCGGTGTGCCATCGGTCATTCCGGTTCTTAGCTGGGACAACCTCACGACCAAAGGAGCGATCGCTGTCCCGCCAGATATGTTGATTGCCTGGAATGATGGCCACGCCAGGGAAGCATCAATGCACCACAGAACTCCCAAGGAGTCTGTGCTCACTGGCGGATCACCATTTTTCGACAAGTGGTTTGACGATTCCGTGGGCGTTCAATCAAGGGATATTTTTTGCGAATCCGTTGGCCTTGACCCAAAACGCCCGTACGTTCTCTATTTGGGATCATCAGTAAATATTTCTGGTGATGAGCGGTGGATCATCAAAGAATTGTCGGACGTCTTTGCCGACGATGATCGGCTCTCAAAACTACAGATACTGGCGCGCCCACACGGAGCAAATACAGCGGGGTGGGAAGAGCTCAACAATGGCTCTAACCTCATCTACTGGCACCGGGATCGCGTATTGCCTGACACGCCTGAGGGTTTTTTGGCATTCAAGTCTGCGTTAGATCATTCAATTTGTACGCTGGGCGTCAATACAACCGCTCTTGTTGACGCAATCATATTTGGGAAGCCCACGATTGGGCTTGGGATTGGTCGCTACTCAGAGACAAACGCTACCAACGCCGTCCATTATCATCACATGGTGAATTCAGGCGCCCTTGTTCACGTGACTAGCACGGGAGAGGTTGCTGAGTTAGTCGAACGGATTCAATCAGGTACTGATGATTCAGTCTCGGCAAGAGAGGTGTTTGTGAGCGAGTGGGTCCGCCCAAATGGCTTGAGTCTCCCCGCGGGAGCCGTTGCGGGGATGGCGATGAAGATGCTTGCCGAAGGTTCGTCAGTAAGTTCTATCAAGGCAGCGATAAAGGCGATGAACAAGTGACCAAGGATCAGTAGATTGCCCCAACTTGAAGACTTTGGAGAGCGAATAAAGGCTGCGAGCGAATCACGCGCGTACGCATCATATTTGACGGCCAAACAGGCGGTGTTTGGCATGCTGGAGCGCATGAGTGATGACGGTGATGTTCCCAGTGATTATTGGTCAGCAGAGGTGAAGGGAGTTGAGTACCTGCTTGATGCCTCTCCGATCCTGGTTGAGACATTTCGCGCGCACTCCTACCATCTCACCGGCCTTCAGGATTATGACTATCGCGGGCATCACGCGCATCGCGCGCCGGCGTTCCAGACGAAGTATGAAGCGCTCGCTGCGCTGGATCCCTGGAGTCTATTCGTACCGGAAGATGCGCGCCTGGGAGGTTTTGGCCATGAGCTTGAAGCTGGTCTCACCAATCTAGATACGCTGAAGTTCTATGAAGTGCTCATTGGCCTGAAAATGGCCGGGATGATCCCTTCCCCTGCAGAATCAGAGATTGCTCCTGAGCGGGTTCTGGAAATTGGGGGAGGTTGGGGAGGCTTCGCGTACCAGTACAAGACTCTGTACCCAAAAACAAAGTATGTGATTATTGACCTGCCACAGACGCTGCTGTTCTCAGGCACGTATTTGCTCTCCCTCTTCCCTGAGGCATCATCTCAATTCATATCAAGTGCTGAGGAATTGGCAGAAGTCGCCAGCAAAGACTTGCCTGATTTCACGTTCATTCCCCACTACCTCACTGAAGATATCGGTCAACTGAATATTGATCTTGCAATCAACATGGTGTCGTTTCAGGAAATGACCTCAGAACAGGTGGCTCAATACGGTCGAGTGCTGCGGGATTCTGGCTGCGCCAATCTTTACAGCCTCAACAGAGAGCAATCTCCGTACAACAGCCAACTCACGGGCGTATTAAATGTTCTGAGTCAGTACTACCCCATGAAGCGTCAGAGCCTTCTTCCTATCCAGTACACAGAACTCGCGTTTCCCCGAAAAGCTCTGGGAGCTTTAGAGTTGGCTAGCAATCTGGCGACAGGAAATCGACGGCGTGCGTTAGGGCAGATCCGGCGTCCACTTCTTGATCTTTTGGGTGGAAAAATACCGGGGAAAAAGAGACGGTTATCAATCAACGCTTACCGACACGCAGCCGGGAAACTCTCTTGAGCCAATCCGTCATTGGTGTCCGCGCCTTGATAATTCCCTGCGAGGAGCAGAATTGTCTAGCTTTCCGGTCAGTAATATCGCCCGACCAGGCTAAGTAACCGTGCCAACGGCGATAATAATTGGGGCAAGTGGAATGGTTGGAATCAACCTTCTGCAGACGCTCGCCTCCAAAGGATTTTCTATTACTGCGATCAGCAGGCAGAAAAGTGGCTCCAGACATGCCACCGTGTCCTCTCTTGCGAATCACGTGGTTGGAAATATTGGCGACTCGAGATTCGTTACTGAATTAGTTGGCTCCAAGCCTGATGTAGTCATCAGTTTGGCAGCCGCGCGTTACTACCCGCCACCGGATGAACCTACCGAGCAGATCGACGTCACGGTAGGAGGCACAATCAACCTGCTAAAAGCGATCCGAGATCACTCCCCACAGACTCGTTTCCTGTTCGCAGGTTCAGGTTCGGTATATGGCTCTGCTCACGGCTCAGTGGAGTCCGATCCACTGATAGCCAATTCACTTTTTTCAGCGGCAAAAACAACCGCTGTGCACACGTTACTTGCGTATCGTGAGCAGTTTGGCGTCAAGGCATCTGAGTTGAGACTATTTACTCCGTACGGTCCCTGGGAAAACTCGCGAAGACTCATTCCTTCTGTGATAATTTCTGCTCTCCGAGGCGTCGCTCCATCTATACGATCGGGCCTTCCAACCAGAGATTTCATTTACGTTTCTGACGTCGCGAACGCATTTGCGCTCGCCTCAAATCTTGATCTGGACCTACCCGCCTGTCTCAACATATGCAGCGGCACCTCCCTCACCGTGGCTGAGGCAGCTCAAGAGATACTTGCAATGCTGAACTCGCCTCTGAAAGTGGTGGTTGGAGAAGTGCCAGCCCGCGACAACGAGATTGACCAAATGGGCGGAAGTAATCAACTTGCACTGAACGAACTTGGCTGGGCTCCTGATACGACATTTGAACGTGGAGTTGTTCAGACAAAAGAGTGGCTTGAAACTAATCCTGAGTGGTGGGATTAGTTCTGCCAGAATCATCACGGTGCAGATTGGGTCTGAATGGGTAATATAATTGGCAATGAGAGTGATGATCGCCCCATCGTAGAGATGATGTCACTAACACTAGAGCGCCTCAACGCGAGGTTCACCAAACATGACAGTGAAGGATCTTAGGTTTTGCGAGTAGCTATTCTGGCAGGAGGGTTTGGTACCCGACTAGCCGAACACACCGATCAGATCCCCAAGCCTATGGTTCCTGTGGCCGGCAACCCGATCTTGTGGCACATCATGAAGATTTACTCTTCATTCGGGCACGATGATTTCACGATTGCCCTTGGGTACAAGGGAAACGTAATCAAGGATTATTTCGTCAACTACCACTACAACGGTCGTGACCTGTCCGTGAATACCGGCACAGGCGAAGTACAAATTCACAATAATTCATCAGAAAACTGGCAAGTAAGCCTTCTTGAAACTGGCCTCAACACCCTGACTAAGGGCCGAGTAGATCAGATCGCTAAAAGTATTGGGAATGAACCCTTCATGCTGACGTATGGCGATGGAGTTGCCGATATTGATATCGACGAGCTACTCAAATTTCACAAAGCGCACGGCAAAATCGCGACGATGACGGTGGTGCGCCCAACCAGCAGGTTTGGGGCCGTTGAGATTGACTGTGATCGCGTGTTGGCATTTGAGGAGAAGCCCCAACTTGCTGAGGGGTGGATCAACGGCGGATTTTTTGTTCTTGAACCAGAGGTCTTGGACTACGTCTCAGGGCCCGACACGATGTGGGAACAAGATCCTCTTGAAAATCTTGCGGCAGATGGCGAACTAATGGCGTATCGTCATAGTGGTTTCTGGCAAAGTATGGACTCGCTTCGCGATATGAGAATTCTTGAATCCTTATGGCAATCAGGGAATCCTCCCTGGAAAGTTTGGAAGTAGTAAATGAAGGTCCTACTGACAGGACATGACGGGTACATCGGTGCCGTAATGACGCGCGTCTTCCAGGATGCCGGACACACGGTCAGTGGTCTTGATACTGGCTTTTTCACCGAAGCAGCATTGGGCGGCGAGTTAGAGCCGATTGAGACGATCCCCGTCGACTTGAGAGACATCAAGGCATCTGATCTGGCTGGAATAGACGCCATTGCGCACCTCGCAGCACTGTCGAACGATCCGCTCGGAGACATCAATCCTGATCTGACATTTGATATCAATTACGAAGCGTCAGTCAGTCTCGCCAAAGCTGCACGAGAAGCCGGAGTCAAGCGATTCGTGTACTCATCGTCTTGCAGCATGTACGGAGCGAGCGACGAAGTTCTGGATGAGAATGCAGAGTTTAATCCGCTCACGCCGTATGCAGAATCCAAGATCAGAGCGGAAATAGATATTCGTGAGTTAGCTACGGATACTTTCTCTCCAACCTACATGCGCAACGCGACGGCCTATGGAGCTTCACCAAGATTTCGGGCCGATATCGTGCTCAACAATCTGACCTGCTGGGCGTTCACCACCGGGGAAGTGAAGATACTTTCAGACGGCATGGCATGGCGGCCGATTGTGCATATTGAAGACATTTCCAGAGCCTTCCTGGCCGTCCTGGAGGCACCTCGTGAGACGGTGCACAATGAGGCGTTCAACATCGGATTCACTGATGAGAATTATCTGGTGAGAGACATCGCAGAAATCGTCAAAGAGGTTGTTGTGGATTGCAACGTTACCTACGGTTCAGAGCGCACGGTAGATCCACGAAGCTACAGGGTAGATTTCACCAAGTTTGAAACGGCGTTCCCGGATCTCAAAGGCACAAAGTGGACCGCTCGAGAGGGCGTGAAAGAGCTTTACGAAACTTTCAAGCGGGCTAATCTAACGCTTGAAGATTTCCAGGGGCGTAAGTATGTGCGCCTGAATCAGCTCAAGCATCTCATGGATTCAGGTGAACTGAAGACCGACCTTCGTTGGGTCCAATAACCGTAGAGACCACACAAAATTGAGGCCAATCGCTACGAAGGGTCGCGCTAGTTGAAGATCGCACCACTCAAGCTTCCCGGGGCATATCAGGTCACGCTCGAACCAATTGGTGATTCGCGTGGCTACTTCGTCAGGACGTATGACGAGGCTATATTCAGAGATAACGGGCTTCAGACGTCATGGATTCAGGAAAGCCAGTCACTCACGTCAGGAAAGCACACGGTGCGGGGGATCCATTTCCAGCGTGCACCACACGCGGAAACCAAGTTGGTCCGAGTTCTACGGGGCGCGATTCTGGACGTATTTGTTGATCTGAGAAAAGATTCCCCAACGTACGGTGAGTGGGACTCTGTGGAACTCTCTGAAGACAACAATTTCGCGGTCTATCTCTCAAAGGGTTTGGGCCACGGGTTTTGCTCCCTCACAGACTCCGCGGTTGTCGCGTACAAAATGGACTACCCATATGTGCCTGAGGCAGCGGGAGACCTGCGGTGGAATGATCCTGCCATCAATATCAAGTGGCCTACCGATGATCCCAAGCTTTCAGAGAAGGATGCCGCTGCCCCTTTTCTTGAACGCTTTGAGCCGATTGATCTCAGTAATACAAGCTGAGCGAGTGAATACTGTGAGAGGGTAACCGGTCAGTTTCTACCTCCAGGTGGCCGACACACTGGCCCTGAAAATCTTCCATTTGAGTTGGTCTAATTCGTAATCACCAGAATACGAACAACGTACGGCAGCAATTTGCCTTTGTGGAACCACACCAAATAATCGTAAAGTGGAAAGTCGAACATCAAAAACTGTTTTCGTCACAAGTTAGGAAACGATAATGGCCGGGGATCGATCCAGGTGCATGGCATGCCACACCGAGTCCGTGGAGGAATTTTTGGACATTGGCACAATACCGGTGGCCAACAATTTCGTTCCCGCAGACAAGTTAGGCGATCCAGAGCCCGCGTATCCGCTAAGAGTGGGTTACTGCCACAACTGCAGCCATTGCCAGTTGCTGGACATGGTGCCTCCCACAGAGCTTTTCGATGACTACACGTATCTCTCTGGTGTCTCCGTCACTATCTCAGAGTACCTTCGAGGAATTGCGAGTGGACTGGTAGAGCGCTATTCACTTGGGCCGGACGATCTGGCTATTGATGTGGGATCCAACGATGGCACCCTACTCACCGGCTACCTGCCCCACAACATAAAAGTGCTGGGGGTAGAGCCAGCCAAGAACCTTCTGGAGATATCCAAGGCTGCTGGCGTTGAGACCGTATGTGACTACTTTGGCCTGAAGACGGCGCGCGAAGTTCTGGATCAGTACGGACAAGCCAGTGTCATCACCTCCGTAAACAACTTTGCCCACGTTCCTGACCCTCATGACTTTGTTCAGGGAGTTGACGCCCTTCTCAAAGAAGGTGGCGTGTTTATCGTAGAGATTCACTATCTGATTAAGATGATTCAGGATGGTGCATTTGACACCGTCTATCACGAGCACATGTCGTACTGGGGACTGATTCCCATGATTGCTTTGTTTGAGCAGTACAACATGCACGCGATCAGGGCCGAAGTGCTTGATATCCATCACGGGCAACTCCGGGTGTACGTAAGTCGAAAAGACGAACTGCAACCCGATGAAACCGTCGCTGCAATCGTCGAGCACGAGCATGAGGTCGGCATACCGGGATGGGAAACTTGCCGTGAACTGGCGGATAACGCTCGTAGCGCACGGACAGAACTACTCAAATTGATAGATGAACTGATTGCCGAGGGCGCAACCATTGGTGGTTATGGCGCTACTGCCAAAGGCAACACGCTTTTAAGTTTCCTGGGCATTGGCCCCGATCGATTGAAGTTCATCGCGGACAGAAATACGATCAAGCAGGGAACATACACTCCGGGACACCATATCCCGGTTGTCTCTCCTGATCGCATCATGGAAGACAAGCCTGATTACCTGCTCAATCTGGCGTGGAACCTCACCGATGAAATTGCGGCACAACAATCCGAGTACTTGAAACAGGGCGGTCACCTGATCATTCCGATTCCGGAAGTAACCATCATCTAGTGGATCTTGATGGCCCTTCGCAGCAGCGCAAGATCGTAGGTTCGATTAAATGTCCCGACAGGCACACAAATCTCTCAGCAAATGAGTAATCCAACGCTGGTTTTTGGAATCCCCGTGTTCAATGGAGAGCTCTATCTCCGTGAATCGATCAACTCTCTGCTGGCGCAGTCCTACCCGAATATTCACATAGTCGCGATAGATAACGCGTCAACAGATGCTTCAATCGACATATTGAACGAGATCGCTAAAAGTGACTCGCGGCTGACGGTCTTTCGCAATGATCGCAACCTAGGGCAGATCCAGAATATCCGCCGAGCGTACTGGGAAGCGGTCAATTCTGTCCCCAACGCTGAATACTTCGCTCTCGGAAGTGATCACGACCTCTGGCATCCTGATTGGGCAACTCACATGATCAGCGCCATCGAACCACACCCAGAAACAGTGCTCGTCTACCCCACAACCGTGCCCATTGATGCCGAAGGGGAAAGAATCCACTCCAAGCTGCCATTTATGGACACCGTGGGAATGAGCAGGCGTAAGCGAAGTTCTGCCGCAGCTTCCCACCTAAAAGGTGCAGGGGTAATGGTCTACGGACTATTCCGCGCCGCTCCTCTTGGTGAACTGGGCGTCTACTCTTTATGTATCTTCCCGGATCGACTACTAATGTTGAAGCTGGCTCTTGAGGGAGAATTTAGACACGTCGACAAGGAACTGTTTTTCAGGCGGTATCCTTCGAGCCCACCAACGCCCACCATCCCCATCTCCGATGCAGTGGAATTGGCGATCCAACGGCAACGAACGATTTTGTTCGATGGCCACAGTCCCTGGTATTCTCGTGTCCCATGGTCATCACTTGTCTTCCTCTTGATGTGGGATCTCACAATTAATCCACGGAATTGGAGACGCGGCACAGCCCTCTACGGTCTTCTCATGGCGTTCAATTTCGCTAAGCGGCGACGAAAGTCGATCTTCGATGAAATCATGAATCTGACAAAAAGTTTCATCCCGTTCAGAAGTAGATGAGACCTCTGGCAATATGACTGCCGGAATCGACACTACTGGCAAGCTTCAGAATGCGTGCGCGGGGAACCAGACGGAACGGTTAGCTTCAAAGGGTGCCAGAAATGCGACGAAGAGGGGGTCAAGTCTCCGTCGTATGTGCCAAAGCATCTGAGACCAGCAGCAGTCCTGAGACCCTCTGAATCCACACGTGAGCGGTCTTCTTCTAAGGTGTGAGCCAAGTCCGATCACTCAGGGAAAAGTGCAGAAATACGTATCATCTGGCTGTGACAAAGGTCCTACCAAAGAATAAAATAAAATGATGATAATCCGAGAACCAAGAATAGTTTGATCTGCGTCTAGTGATGGATTCTGTTTTCGACGGTCAGAACTGATGTCCACTCATCCGAGACCGCGTCTCAGTATTGGGTTTCCCGTCCGCAATGGTGAGGAAACGATCAGGCGAGCACTCGACTCGCTCCTCGCACAAACGTTCACTGATTTCGAATTGATTGTTGTTGACAACGTTTCGACGGATTCGACGATGGAGATACTGGAGTCGTACCGCGATCTAAATCCCAGGATTCAAATTCACCAAAACCCAACGAATATTGGGCAGCAACCTAATTTTGACAAGGTTATAAGCCTCGCTACGGGGGACTATTTCATGTGGGCCTCAGCTGATGATGCGTGGGAACCCACATTTGCTGCCAGCCTCATCGACCTACTGGACACCTCACCTCAATTTGAAGCCGCTACAGGCGCAATTACCCGCATCACGCCGTCAAACCAAATTGTTGATGTCATTCGATTCCCGTTGCTGAAGCCCCTCGGTGGCGGCGGGAAACTGGCAAATGCATTGAGGATTGCCGCTGGATACTCTAATAAAAAGCGGTATCACCTCCTTTTCTACTCGATTTTCCGAAGGGACTTTCTGACCAGAGGTCTTCCCTACTCTTCTGTTCAGACCGTATATCCCGACAGGACTTTTATGTGCCAGTACGCGCTGACGGGTGAGTTCGGGTACGTTGATCAGCCTCTCATGCTGAAAACGGCACAAATCGAGGCTATTTCTTCCAGATTCTCTGGCGAAGCTCAGGGTGTCGATAGTGATTCAGCGCCGTGGAGATTAACTCGATCCAGCCTTGCGGCGATCCCGTTTTTGCTCAGATCTCCCATCGTACCGTGGTACAAGTCACCTCTGATCTTTCTTGTGACGGCAGCATTACTCTGGGGCTACAAATTTCAGCTCTACACAGGCAACTCAAAATGGCGGCTGCCAGTCACGCTGCCACTACGAATGTTGCGAAGAGTGGCTCGTGTGATTGTGCGCCGTAAAATCAGACGTCTCCCCCCGCCAGCGTGAGTCCTCAGCGGAAGTCCAAATTAGCTTTGTCGGCCAAGCACCCATAAAATGGCAATTCCCAGAATGTACCCATCTAGTCCCCACCCCGTTCGGTGTGATTATAATGACGAACTTACAGATTCTTTAGAATTCCCTGCGATCACTTTTTGAATGAGGACAAGCCACGATGCCGAGAGAGCTCCTTTTCGACAAACACCCGATCAGCGACGACGCTCCGCCGTTCGTTATCGCTGAGATTGGCCACAACCACGCTGGTGAGATGGACAAGGCCAAGGTGATGATCGACTCGGCTATTGAGGCTGGGGCGTCGGCGGTCAAGTTCCAGACTCGCAATCCAAAAGAGGTCTACTCCAAGGCTGAGTACAACCGAACCATGGATAATCCGCAGTGGATGGACCCGGTCTACGGCAAGCATCGTGAAGCGTTGGAGCCGTCGAAAGAGGAGTGGTACGACCTCTTCGAGTACTGCAAGTCACAAAATGTCACGTTCATCTCCACACCATTTGATTTCACCAGCGTAGATCTGCTGGAAGAGATGGGTGTTCCCGGTTACAAAGTTGCTTCCGGTGACGCTACGAATATCCCGATGATTGAGTACATTGCCAAACTGGGTAAACCCACCATCATTTCAACCGGCGGTTGCACCATTGAAGATGTGGACAGGCTTCACGCCGCGTTCACGAAGCACAATGATCAACTGGCTATCTTGCAGTGCTCATGCATCTACCCCTGCCCACCGGAAATCATGAATCTGAACGTTATCGCTACTTACAGAGAGCGATACCCCGACGTTGTGGTTGGTCTTTCCACTCATCAGCCAAACTGGGCCGTAAACATCGCCGCCTACACGCTGGGTGGTCGAGTATTTGAGAATCACTACACCAACGACAGGGACTGGAAGGGAACGGATAACAACTTCTCTCTCACTCCAGAAATGCTCAAGCAGTTCGTGGGTGGCGTGAATGAAGTTCGGGTGGCTCTGGGAAGTCATGAGAAGTTCCAGGAATCCGTTGAGCGCGATTACACAATTGAGCGACGAAAGAAGCTCGTCGCAAGGCGCGATATCCCGTTGGGTCACGTCATCGAAGAGTCTGACCTGGCCATCAAGTGTCCGGGCGATGGCCTGCAGCCGTGGCAACTCAATGACGTGATTGGCAAGCCAGCGCTGGAAGCCATAGAAGCCGAAGCGGACGTCACTTCGGTAGCGGTGTTTGGCGAATAACGAAGACTCGCCCAAATTAGTTGCACTGATCCCCGCCCGCGGGGGATCTGTTCGCGTACCCGGCAAGAACACTCGTCCTCTCGCTGGCCACCCGCTCATCGCCTACACGATCACTGCCGCCATCGACAGCGGTGTGTTCGATAAAGTGGTTGTTTCAACCGATGACGAGAGAACTGCTGTAATAGGTCGACATTACGGCGCTGATGTTCCATTTCTCAGGCCAACGGACTACTCAGGATCCACATCTCCGGATATCGAGTTCGTAGTCCATGCCTTGGACGAGTACAAGAAGCTTGGTGCTGAGTTCGATGCATTCAGCATCCTCCGTCCCACTAGTCCGTTCCGAAAACCGGAAACAATTCAGCGCGCCTGGAATGAATTCAAGGCGGCTGGCCCAAGCGTGGATTCGCTGCGCGCAGTGGAACGGTGCAACGAGCATCCAATGAAAATGTGGGTAATTCGCGGCAACCTCATGCACCCGCTATTCGCATTTGGCCCTCAGGATCAGCCCTGGCACTCCAGCCAGTACCCCACCCTGCCGGAAATCTACGTACAGAA
>Ga0114999_10002870_pt1 | contig 22134 bp, 19 predicted proteins | sample ArcticOcean_MG_C_3_FD_89820 | JGI IMG/M metagenome (GOLD analysis project Ga0114999, IMG submission 89820) | Marine microbial communities from western Arctic Ocean - ArcticOcean_MG_CB8_126 | ecosystem: Environmental > Aquatic > Marine > Oceanic | place: Arctic Ocean: Canada Basin | collected...
ACAGAGCCTTCGTCCACGCCGACAGCAGTGCCGACGTGGGTGGTGATTGCTGTCACCCCGGTATCGACAGCACCTACCCCAACAGTTGGCTCAGAAACCAATGCTGAAGGCGAACCGGTGCTGGTCGTGTTCAATATCACTGACAGGTCGATCGAAGGCCCAGCCTCTATTCCGTCTGGACTTACCACGATTCGTCTTCAAAACGACGGCAGTGCTCCCCACGGGCTGACCGTTATTAGAGCGGATGTGGGTCGCACCGCTGAGATAATTGAAACACAGAGTAAATCTCGGAGCTTCCCCGTCGCATGGGCACCCAGTCTCGCGAGCGTGGTTGCCCCCTCGGGCGGATCTACCGAATTCACCGTGAGGCTAACGCCCGGCATTTACGGAGCAGTCGATTGGACTCAAGACTCGACCGGCGTACCGTGGACAGCGTTCGGTCTGTACTTAGGCTTTGAGGTAACCGACTCGGGCTCAGTCGAAATCGAGTGGCCAGAGGATGCAATCGAGATCGGACTCGAGGATTTCAAGTTCACGGGACTCACCGATCTTGAATCTGGTAGCCATACCCTACTGCTAAAGAACAAGTCGGCGACTCAGCATCACGAAATACTGTTCGTACCGTTAGACGAAGGCCAGACGGCTGCAGAATTGTTCGAGGGATTTGAATATGGATTCAGGGGCGGCGAGCCAATCCCTAACCTACAGCGGGCTTTCGGCATTGGCTGGATCGGACCAGAGCAGATTGTTCTGTTTTCTATCGACTTCCCGGCTGGCAATTATGCAATAGTCGATCTGGCACCATCGTCGATTAGTGGATCGGCCAATCCTCAGGTAAATCTTGGCATGTTGGAACAGATCGCCGTTAGCGAATGACCGCCTACTCGTACCGCTCCGGGTTCCGTTTCAGTTCAGCAGTCAACTCGGTGACGATAGTGTCGAGATCGTAAGTAGGGTTCCAGCCCCATTCGGCGCGTGCGCGGCCATCGTCCAATCTCTGGAAATCACCGCTTGTGCTCGCCAATCGGTCGGAGTCAACGTCGTACTCGATCTGTGCCGACGGAACGTGTCGTTCTACGGCGTCCACAAGATCCTGTGCGGTGGGAGTCGGCTGAATGCCGTCAACGTTGTAAACAACCGTTTTGATATTGTCGATCGAGGCCTCAGCTAACTGAACCGCCGCCTGACCAGCTTCGGTGATGTACATAACTGGAGTCTGCAATTCCGGTGGCACTTTCATGGTGTACGGCCTGCCCTTTGCCGACTGTTCCATCACCTGCGACGTGTACTGCACAACGCCGGGAGTGCTCACGCCGGGTCCAATAATCGACGGGTAGCGCAGGCCTCTGAAATCAATCCCGTACTTGCGCTTGTAGAACAGGCCAAGATGCTCGCCGAACACCTTCGTCGCACCGTAGATAAGACTCGGACGTTGCAGGGTGAAATCGTCTCGCACATCGTTTTCAATTCCAGTTCCGTAGACAGCGATCGAGCTGGCAAAGATCACCTGCTTTACACCGAATATTCTTGCCGCTTCAAGAACGTGGAATGTGCCCATTGCGTTGGTCTGAATGGCTGCCGAGGGGTCGGCATCTGACGGGACAGAAAGCATCGCACCAAAGTGGTAAATAACGTCGGGTTTCGTCGTACTCACAGCGTTCAGTACGTGGCTGAAATCTCCAACATCGCCACGCACGACATTCACCTCATCAGCAATGCCGTCGAGCCGGGATGCTGAGGGATTTCGACTGAAGACGGTAGTTTGACCATTGCCCTTTTCTAATAGGATTCTGACAACTTGGGCACCGATAAATCCAGCGCCGCCAGTAACCAATGCAGACATGCTCGCTTCTTTCATTTGCCGGCACCTTCGTGGTGAAAGAGAGATCAAAGACGGGTCCAGCGCCACGATATTGCCACGACCTGCGCAGAACGTCCACATTCACTCGACCAGATGTAACGACGTGATATCGTCCGGTACCACTAGGCAAAGACTGATGTAGGGAGGTTGGAGATGCAGTTTGAGAACAAAGTTGCGTTGGTCATGGGCGGCAGTTCAGGCATCGGCAGAGCAACGGCAATCAAATTCGCTGAGCAAGGTGCAGACGTGGTAATTGCCGCACGGCGATCCACAGAGGGCGAAGCCGTCGCACAAGAAATCCGTGATTCTGGTGGCGGTGCAATGTTCGTTAAAGCTGACGTGACTCAAGCCGAACAGGTTGAAGCCGCTGTTGAGCAAACTGTCAGCACCTTCGGGAGCTTGGACATGGCATTCAACAATGCCGGACTGCTAGCAGCCCTAGGTCCACCTCACGAGATTGAAGAAGATGCCTGGGATCGAGAGATTGACGTAAATTTGAAGGGTGTCTGGTTGTGCTTGAAATATGAAATCAGGCAGATGCTTGCGCAAGGTGGTGGTTCGATTGTCAATGACTCCTCAGCCGGTGGTCTGAAAGGGGCGAGCAAGGCAGATCCTTACTCAGCGGCAAAGCACGGTGTTACAGGACTGACCAAGAGCGCTGCATTGGAATATGCGCCGCATGGGATTCGAGTAAACGCTGTATGTCCGGGTTCAGTTGAAACCCCTATGACGAAGCCTATGTACGACGATCCCGATTTAAAATCTCGAATCATTTCAGCGCATCCGATCGGCCGGGTCGGAAACCCAAAGGAATTCGCTGAAGCAGTAACGTGGCTCTGCTCCGATTCAGCATCGTTCGTCACCGGCATAGCGATGCCGGTTGATGGCGGCTATATCGCCAAATGACCAACTCAAAAAGTCGATTCGACGGGCGCGCTGGTAACTACGTGAACTACCGCCCTTCTTACCCGCAGGAAGTGATCGATATGATCACGGTCGCCAGTTCGCTTGAGGCCGGTGAGAAAATTGCCGACATTGGGTCTGGCACAGGAATTTTCTCCGAGCTGCTGGTAAAGGCAGGGTTCGATGTGTTCTCCGTCGAACCAAACGAACAGATGAGAACTGCTGCGGAAGATTTGATGCAGAGGCATGACAATTCTCGATTCCACAGTGTCGCCGGATCAGCGGAACAAACAACGCTCGACGATCACAGCGTCAGCGTCATCACCGCCGCACAGGCTTTCCACTGGTTCGATCCTGAGCCAACGAAAATCGAAATGCAGCGAATTCTTCGTCAAAACGGATGGCTAGCGCTCATATGGAACCAGCGGGACACGAGAACCCCGTTCCAGCAGGCGTATGAGGCTGTGCTACGGAGGCACGTTCCCGACTACGATCACCTGGTGCACACTCGAATCAACGACGGCACAATTGCAGAGTTTTTCGATGAATCGACGATGCAAACGCAATCGCTCCTCAATCGGCAGATTCTCGATCTCGACGGCTTGTTGGGACGCATGAGCTCCTCTTCCTACGTACCATCCCCCGATCTGCCAGCGTTCGACCACATCGTTGATGAAATGACGGTTTTATTCGAACAAAACCAGAAGAACGATAAAGTGGCATTCGACTACGAAACACAGTTATTCATCGGCCAGCTAGCGCGATAGAAGTTGTTCTACCAGGCAGATCAGCCAAACTGAAAACGAGATTGGCAATAAATCCGGGCTCGATCGTGCCAGTCGTAGTTCCACACATCAACTTGCGTACCAACGACCTACGCCACGTGCGCGTGCGCGACTAGCCTTTGAACATATATTTGGTATCTGGGTTGGGGGATTTCAGATGCACTTTCGGCGACAAGCCGGAACTGCAGGCTCTGGCTTCGGAAACACGCTGGTCACTCGAATGCGCCTCAATCGAACCAAAATCCTGGGAATATTCTTCCTGATCGCCCTCGCAATCACAGCTTGCGAGCCGGGAGAAGGCGGCGCCGGTTTCTCGCTGAATAGTGCCGGATCGGCTGCTGGTGACACGTGCGACAACATCGCGCCAGGCGTAATTGATCTCTCGGGTGAAGACCCAGATCCTGAGATTGGCGAGCTGGTCAAAATCTACGACATCGAGCAGATATCGCGTTCAAACGTTCGACTCAAATGCAGCGGCAGTGCCCGTACTTCAGAATTCGGAGATACCAGCGAACTCGTCGCTATCGAGTTCTACAAATTTACTGACGAAAACGGCGAAGTGTTCATAGGATTTGCACCCGTAATTCCTGACCCCAACGCAGCTACCGATCCGATCAAGCTGGGTGCGCTTACGCAGGCTCGTCCAACGGCGGCTCCAACTGCCACGCCCGTAGAGCCAACTCCTGTAGCTGTGGCGACTGTACCCCCTCCCACGGCCACACCAGCGCCTACAGCTACTCCGACACCCGTTCCGGTGCCGACAGCCACGCCACCACCCACATCGACGCCCATTCCGTCGGCAACACCTCTGCCTACGGCCACATCTGTGCCCACGCCGACGCCGATAGTCCACGTGACCGCTGTGCCAGTAGTCGAGATCCCCGAGGCATCTACGACGCCAGTCGATTTCTTCTGGCAAGCTGAGTCAACTAACGATTCGGTGCTCGGAACTGTTGGATCAGACTTCTCGCTCACCGCCAGCGTCTTCTCACCGCACGACAATGGTCGAGGCCTCTGGTCCTGGGGTGTCAGCCTGACCGTTGGGGACGACAAAGAAGATATTTACGTTCTTTCGAGTTCTCAGATCGCCGTCTCAAATCCGTTACTCGAAGTGACGAAATATCCGTTCTCAATTAATACGACGCAAAACACAGAGAACGTAATTCGTTACCGGGCGTGGAACGGCGTCGTGAGCGTATACGTCAACGGGACTGTCGCTGCCACGATCAAGGGCGCATGGGACGAACCTGGCGTGCTATCGATAGCCACTAATTTTCCCGGATCTGAATTAGCACAGGGATTCTTGCTCCGCTCCACAGCGGTCACTGTCCACCCGGCAAAGCTGCTCCGTGGCGATCAGTTCGATAATGAGGTCATCTCCGGGCAGGAGACAGCACAGACCGTACTGGTGAGCGAGTTCGACCAGCTGTCGGTTACGCTGGAAAATCCACTCCACGTTTCGGACAATATCATCGACTTTGGTTTCCGGGTCGGATTGCCGGTCTTCGAGCGAGAAATCGAGGTAAAACAGGCAAACGACGCGGGCGGTATCAACAACTTCCGCCTCAAGCTGACGCACAAGCCAACCGGAGCGGTCAGTTGGCAACGAACCATCCAGCTTCCAAACCACTCTGGTCACTTCTTCAACATCGAATTCAAGGAATTTGGGGGGACCGTGCAGTTGGTGATCGACGGAACGGTTTACGTTATGACGAATCTGGCGATTGATTTCGATGCTGAGCACTTCGAAAATGTCGAGTTCTTCGTGAACAGCGACCTGCACGTAATTGCCTCGAACGACGCCAGATTCCTCACGTCACCATACGTTCGAGCATCGAATCTGGGCATTTGGAACGATTGAGCGCCTGAAATTCGCTGTTACGTCCTCGACACGCCACGGCCACCAAAGAGAATCGTATCGTAGACCGCCTAGCCGTACACGAGTGAATCGACCGGTAGCGGCGCTGGCCGATCACAAGTGGTGGTCAAATCGAATCGACGGCCTGAGTCCGAGCTCCAAGTAAACGCATGCAACGCCTCGAGAACGTGCAGTGCAAGCGCACCGCTCGCCCTGTGCGGCTCTCCGGCCGTAATACTCGCCGCCATATCGGCAACGCCCAGACCACGCGAGTTCTCGGAGAACGGTCGTGAATACGGCACGTCCTCCCACTCGCCTTTTGCGCGAGTCAGGATCTGCACAGGATCGCCAAAGTTGTTCGGATTCGGAACCGATAACGATCCCTCGCTTCCGTAGATTTCGATAAACGGCAGCTTTGCCCCCCACGTATCGAACGTGGTCAGCACTGTAGCGATAGCGCCTGACGCAAAATCGACTGTCCCTGAAATGTGAGTCGGAGTTTCTACTTCGATCTTCGTGCCGTTTAGTGGCTCGCTTGTGATCGTCCTTTCAGGGAACGAGATCCGAGCTGAGCCCGAAACCGACTTCGCTGGCCCCAGCAAATTTACAAGTGCTGTCAGGTAGTACGGCCCCATATCAAGCATCGGTCCGCCGCCACGCTCGTAGTAGAAGCCCGGCGCTGGATGCCAGCTCTCGACACCGTGGCTCGTGAAGAATGCCGTCGCACCGATCGGTTCGCCAACCGCACCGCTATCGATCACCTCACGGCACGTTTGAATACCCGCGCCGAGAAACGTGTCAGGAGCGCAGCCAACACGAACGCCCGCCTGCTCGGCAAGCGTCATAAGCTCAGCAGCTTCCTCGAATTCCACGCTCAACGGTTTTTCACCGTACACGTGCTTTCCGGCCGCAACTCCAGCTTTCATCATCTGGTTGTGAAATTTCGGTTGCGTCAGATTCAACACAATATCGATCGACGAGTCAGCTAACAACTCCTCGGTTGTCATCGCCTGAATCCCCGGATATTTTTCCGCAACCGCTTTCGGTAGTGCCGGATTCAGATCAGCACATGCGACGACTTCCACCGCTGCGAATTTCGTCAGGTTCTGGAAGTAGATTCCGCTGATAACTCCGCAACCGACAACGCCCACTCTTACTCTGCTGGATGAATTCATGGTTGAACTCATTTCGCTGCCCACAGCATTCCCCGTCTCATGATTTCAAGCGCCTCAGGCACCTCGAAGTCGGTCGAAACATGCCCCACAGAACCGTAGAACACCCGCCCCGTGCCCCACGTTCGCTTCCAGTACACCGGCATCTCGACGTCTTTGATCCAGTACTGTCCCGCCTGATCGCCCGCAAACGTGGTCGTTGCCAGCACCTCGTTCGATGGATCGGTGTGCATGTAGTACTGCTCAGAGTGCATCTGAAAATCGCTTAATCCCTGCGTGATCGGATCGTCGTGATTCGTAATGTTCACTTCGTAGTCGATCACGCCGCCGGGGTGCGATACCCACTGACCACCGACCATGAACTGGTACGGCGGTTCGAACCGGAACGAATCGGCCATGCAGCCGTGCCACCCTGCCATGCCGACCCCCGAGTGAACTGCCGACATAAAACCGTCGAGCTGCTCACGGGTGATCTCTCCCTGCGTCCAGATAGGCACGATAAGATCAAGCTCACCGAGTGCGTCTGTATCCAGATAGATATCCAGCGACTGCTCACGACGAACGCTGAATCCCGCTTCTTCGAGCAGCGGTTCGAACACGTCGGCACTCTTTTCGGGTGTGTGGCCTTCCCAGCCACCAACAACCATCAGGGCGTTTTTCACTTGGCTAACCTGTCTTATCTTGTTAAATTCTCGAGTTCGACACGGACGATTCCGGATAGATATTGCGCTATTACCGGAACATAAGACAGCGGATATTCAGCTAGTTTTGTCGGATTCAGCTGTCCACCAGTTTCGGAACGATTCCCGAATTCTCGACGTGCAATAATTTAATCGTCATGACTTCCTCGATCCCAACGCTTCAGGGCGAACGCATAACTCTCCGTGAAAAAATCCCTTCTGATCGCGACGACTATCTGGCTAACGCCGGTCAGGCAGAAGCGAGCTGGGGTTTCGGGGGCAACAAGAAAGATGTCAGGCCTAAAACTCCGGAAGAAGCCGACCGCTGGATGCTGGGTCGACCCGGCTGGCTGACCTGGACGATCGCTCTAAAAGATGGTCGAAGAATCGGGAGCATCAGCTTCCACAACATCGTCGAGTCAGACCGAAACGCAATGCTGGCTATCGGCATTTCGAGCGCCGATGACATGGACCATGGCTACGGGAGCGAGGCGATAAAACTGCTTCTGGCTCACGGCTTCACGGCGATGAACCTGCACCGGGTCGACCTGCGCGTGCTCACTAGAAACAAGCGTGCAATTCGTGCCTACGAGAAGTGCGGATTCGTTCCTGAAGGCATCAAACGGGAAAACGGCTTCATCGACGGCAAGTGGGAAGACGACCTCATCATGAGCATCCTCGAACACGAATTCGACGAGTGACACCCGGTTTTATTAATCTCGAACCAGCCCGTGTTCCTCGTAAAACTCGTTCAGTTCTTTGCCCGATCGGATGATAATCAGCCGAACATGGTCTGGCCGCTGCTCCTCGGCATCTGCCGCAAATCTCCGATAGCGCTTTCGCCTGATCCACAGATCCCACACGACTGAATCGATGCTATATGTCAGGAACGCACTCCGGAAGGTCTCGGTGTTTCCGTTCCACAGTTCCTCACCACGAATTCGCCGGAGCACCGTTCGCTTCAGTGTTCGCCAAAACATCACGCGCCACGGCAGAGCCAGCACGATCAAAGTCTCAACACGTGGCAAAAGCATGTCCCGTACGGCGCTGTAATTTCCGTCGACAACGAACGCGCCGTCCGCATCGTCCATCAGTCGCCCAAGGACTTCCCGGTGCTCCTCGTTCGAAAGCTCCACCCAGTTCGCCTGGTGACGAATGGCGTCCTGCTCAATGAATTCAAGATCAAATCGTTTGGCGAGAGCTTTGGAAAGCGTCGTCTTCCCGCCTTTTCCTGTGACGGATATACGGCGACCAAGTGGGTATTCGGGATCTCTTGAAGTCATACGGAATAAATGTAAAGACCTACACGCCAATAGTCATCTTCACGAGTCGTACGATCAGGCCACGGCGAGTTTCTGGAACGCCAGTGTGAACGTACAGCCGCCCTTGTTGTTCAGCTCAATCAGAGATGAACCACCATGAGCTTTCACTGTTTCCGAGACGTAACGAAGCCCGGTACCGGGGGTAAATATTGGCGAGGTGTTTGCGATGTGGTTCACAACAATCGGCAAAGTTTCAATAGCTCGTCGCCCGCCAAACGTCAGATCGCCAATACCGGGGCCGTCATCCGAAATCGAGATGGCAAAGTCGTCAGGTTTGTCAGCGCAATCGATAACCACAACAGCGCCGCTTGATGTGTGCTTGAGTCCGTTGTCGAGCAAGTTCGAAATGGCCCGGAACATCTGAGACCGATTCCCGAAGAACTGTGGTGAGCGCCCTGTAGCGTTCATCTTTAGATTTTTACCAGCGAGATCGTAAATCGGCGAGTACACGGCTACCACTTCAACGAGCATTTCGAGCAGATTGAATTTCCTGGGAGTCAGATCATCGTCAACGGTGCCGGTCAGCAGCATTGCCGCTTCCGCGCACAGCAAAGCCATCTGCTCGCAACTCTTTTGCGCTGAAACAGCCCGAGCTCGCTGAATGGAATCATCCTCGGCTTTTGCGGCCAGTTCGAGCAGGTCGACCATCAACGCAACCGAAGTGGTCACCGACCGCATGTCGTGAATCAAGTAATACAACTGCTCTTGATTACGAAGTACTGTCATGGCTCCATTTTGAATTCTGCTTGGCAGTGATCTCTCCATCTGTATCTATAACCAGCCTTACCCGCGTTTTAAGCGCATATTTGCACGAAACTTGAGCCTCACTACAGCCAGTGTCGCTCATTTTGCTGTTTTGGTGCTAAGTGTGGATTTGGTCAAGATTTGGTCAAGATTTGGTCAATTTTCGGTGTGTTTCTATCATTTTACAAGTATATCAACACGTAACCGTGTAATTCATGCGCGACTGATATCAAAAATTTGTCTGAAATTTCATACTTTTATCAAGGTTTACGTTCAACATGGTCGCGCGTGTCTAATCACGGTGCACGAAGTCACAAAAGGTAATCAACATGGGTAATCTCGATGGGAAAATAATTTTCGTTACAGGCGCAAGCTCTGGAATCGGCTATGCCTCTGCGAAGGTCCTTGCCGCACATGGAGCCTCGGTTATGATCGCCGCCCGCAGGGAAGAAGAGTCTCTATCTCTTGTCGAAGAGCTACGAAGATCCGGGGCCACTGCCGAATTCATCAAAACCGACGTAACCGATGAAGAACAGGTAAAAGCTGCAATCGAGTTCACCGTTTCTCACTACGGCAGATTGCATGCTGCTTTCAACAATGCTGGCGGTGGATTCCAGTCATCGCTCGATTGGCATGAAGACACCCCTGAGCAGCTCGACAAGACCTTCGACCTTAATATGAGAGGTGTATGGCTCTGTATGAAATACGAACTGGCGCACATGCTCGAAAACGGAGGTGGGTCGATCGTAAATACATCATCGATCGCCGGTTCAAGGTCGCTCACGAGCGAGGCCTACGCTGCCAGCAAGTATGCGGTCGAAGGGCTGACAAAGTCGGCAGCCCTGAAATTCGGCCAGCGCGGTATTCGGGTAAACGCCGTTGCACCCGGAATCATCGACGCGGGCGGGTGGAGTACGACATTTCAGGCCGACCCTGATCGTAGAGAAGCATGGAAAAAGATTATCCCTCTGGGCCGAGTTGGAAATCCAGAAGAAGTAGGCGAAGCGGCCGCCTGGTTATGCTCCGATGAATCGTCTTACGTAACAGGGGCGGTCATTCCGGTCGATGGCGGTAACGCTTTCACTATCAACAGACCGTAGCGGGTATCAGCCGCGCTCTTGGTCTTCTAAAGCCACAACCCATCAAACCAGTTGTCGTCCATCCCCCAATCAGGAAACGCGCCATCGGCGCACGCGAGAAGTGACAATCGAACTAGCGATTGCCACTTCATTTTCATACTCAATTCGGTTCAGACAGTCCGGTTTTGTGTATTTGTCGCTTTGCGTAGCCGTCGCTTTTTACAGCAATTTTCGGCTTGGACTGTTAGTGGATACCGGTCCGGTGATCCCTGCCACCGTCTACGGCATTGGCCCGTGACGGCTTCGTACAACCTATATGGACTGCCCAACCTCTTCTATAAGTCATGATCCACCAATCCTCTACGGGACTAGCCAATGGTTACTCTCATTGGCTCCACAAAACGCACCCTATTAGATACCAACAAGATTTTCAAACGATGATGATTACCGCGTTTTGGCAAATTGCATTCCCCCGTTTCATGCCACCTCGATGCGCTAATTCCAGAACGGAATCGCCCAACTCAAGATGACTCTCGCCAGGTTGAAAAACATCTAAATGCAAAAGTTTGCATTTGTACAGGCATGCGCATATCGTTCCAGCCCGGTCGACAACGCTCGCGTGTTTTCGACCACGTCCTATTCAACAACTGGGGGGGCTATTGGCGCCCAGTATTTCGTCTGGCTGGAGATAATTATTGTCGGCAGAAATTGGTGTGGCCCTACTCGGAACCGGTCTCGGGCTTGGCCTGCGCCACGGTATCGACTGGGATCACATCGCAGCGATCTCTGATGTAACAAGCTCCCAGAAAAGCCACAGACGCAGCCTCGGCATGGGCTCGCTCTACGCGCTGGGGCACGCTGCAGTCGTTATCACTCTCGGACTGCTCGCGATTTGGTTCGGCACGCTTCTACCCGACTGGGTGGACGGCTACATGGAAACCGTAATTGGACTGACTCTCTTGATGCTCGGTGTGTGGCTGATCTGGTCAATGTCACGAAACAAGGGACAGCTCGTGCTGCGAAGTCGGTGGATGCTGCTGTTTGATCTAGCCAAGAACTTTGCCCGTAAAGTGACCGGGAAATATTCAGAGGCCGAAAGCGATTCAACGAAAAAAGAACGGCGAGAATACGGGACAGGAGCTTCCGTAACGATCGGTGTTGTTCACGGCATCGGGGCTGAAACCGGCAGCCAGGCGCTTCTACTCGCAGCCGCCGCAGGCGCCACCTCGGCACTGACCGGTAGCTTCCTGCTGATAGCTTTCGTGGTCGGGCTGGTCGTATCGAACACTTTGATTACGATCGCATCGACAACGGGTCTCATTGGAACTGGACGTCATCGTAGAATCCACACCGTTCTCGGCATCGTAATCGCCGTCTTCAGCCTCGTTCTCGGCACGATGTTCATCATGGGCACCGCCGGCAGCCTCCCCAGCTTCTTCGCTTAGGCGCACTGCCCGTCCGGCCTCCCTCCTTCGGGAGGGACTGAGGGCCGCGACGCAGAACCGAGCCGAGTGATCAGATCACGAGCGCGACTGACGAGATTGCAGCAGCGACAAAGTCACGCCAGTAACGCCGGTACGTGCCCGGCTTCCCTCCTTCGGGAGGGACTGAGGGAGGGTAGATTGCGACGCGCGACCAAGTCGTCCGACGACGCCCGGAGCAATAACGATATGCAGCGTCTTCTCCCCTTCCGGATCGGAAGGGGCCGGGGGGGGGTAGGAGACTCGGAGCCGAGTGACTATGTCACGAGCGCGACTAACGCAAGACGCCCGGAGCCACACGAACAGGCGTAAACTCCCGCTCGAATATCAATTTCCAACTTCCGCACAGGATCCACTCAATGTCGAAACAGTACAAAGCCGCAATCGTTGGTTGCGGATCTATCGGACAAGCACACATGCAGGGCTACGACCGCCTCGACAACGTCGAAGTAGTAGCCGTGGTCGACCCGCTCGAAGCGGCGCGCAACATGTACATGACCGAACACGGAGTCCCGCAGGGCTACGCAACCGTCGCAGAAATGCTCGAAAAAGCCGAACCCGACATCGTTAGCGTCTGCGTCTGGCACCTGCTGCACGACACAGTGACAGCCGAAGTCGCCGCCGGCCCGTCTGTCAAAGGCATCATCTGCGAGAAGCCAATGGCCATCGGCATGGGTCGAGCCGACGCCATGGTCGATGTCTGTGAAAAGTACGGTGTGAAGCTGGCGATCTCTCACCAACGCCGGTTTACTCCAGGATGGGAGAAGGCGAAGGAACTCGTTGAAGACGGTGCGATCGGTATTCCGCTGCGAGCCGATCTCCGGGTGAAAGAAGGACTCGCCAACTGGGGCACACACTCCATCGACGGTGCACGCTACATTCTTGGCGACCCGATCGCCGAATGGGTGATGGGTGCCGTCGAACGACGCACCAACAAATATGAACGCGCCACAGCGATCGAAGACGCATGTATGGGTCTAATCCACTTCGGTGGCAGTCTCCAGTTCTTCATTCAGTCCGATCTCTGGGATCGAAATTCGGATGCTGGTAAATTCTTCATTCGCGGCACCGAAGGCATGCTCCACATCACCGAAACCGTGCTCAAGCTGTTCAACGCCGAAACTGGCGGATGGAAGAACATCGACCTCGGGCTAAAAGAGGGCGATCAGGCAATTGGGGGCAACACTAACGGTGCGCAGACGCAAGAGCTCATCGAGTGGATCGAGACCGGCAAAGAAAGCCGTGGATCAGGACGAATCGCACGCGACACCGTCGAAGTGATGATGGCGATGTACGAATCAGCACGCCACAACAAGGTAATTAACCTGCCGATGGAGGAGAAAGAGTACCCGCTCGAGCTGATGGTCAACGAAGGCAAGCTGCCGCTCGAGGACGAAGAGCGCTACGACATTCGAGGGTTCCTCGACCGATCACAGATCGACGAGACCCGCTATCAGCAGCTGCGTGACGATGACATTCCTCACCATCTTGCGATGAGCATAGTCCACGAAGAAATGGGCACAAAGGGAATCCGCCCCGCACCGGACCTCGGCTCACTTCCGAAGTAGGGGTATTGCGCCAGTTCCTTCTCCCTCGGGGAGAAGGTTAGGTTGAGGGGGCATGAAAACGATATTTCCGTTTGAGAGCGTCCCCGCGCCCACCGCGCCGGCATTCCCCCTCACGCTTCGATGAACTCAACACATGCCTAAATCCTCTCCCTCATGAAGAGGACTTGTATGCGGCACGCCCAATCCCGTCATCCTGAACTTGATTCAGGATCTCGGCGATCGCCAACAAAGAGCATCACAGGCATGAACGATGTTCGAGCACTTCCACGATACGCCCACGTCGTGAGAGATCCTGAATCAAGTTCAGGATGACGGGGCGTCTGGGCGCTAGAGGATCTTCGGATCGTTACTTTGAACCAAGGACGACAGCCAACTCTTCGTCGGAGAGGAGTTCGCTATCGTCGATCTCGATGCGGGTAATTTCAATCGACATCGCGATAGCGGTTTTGACTTCTACCGGTTCGCCGGACTGCTCAGATGGCTCTAGATCAGATCCCGAGCTATCACCTGCGATCTGGCCGAGATTTAAGACCTGAACGTGCACAAACTGGGGCACGTCTTCAAGAAGCCTGATGTACGCCAGCAGCACCGTATAGTCCAAAGCTTTAGCCTCGACCGCCACAACTCGTCCGTCATCGTCCAGAGTAGTAATCGTCACACCCTCAGGTGCGGCACCGCCGATGATCGCAATCGTGTCAGCAAAGCCAGCGTCACGATCCTGTATCACCTCGTTGGCGGCAATCAAACGTTCCGTCTTCAGCTTTGCACTGTTCAATTCCACACGTGCTTCCCGAACCTTTACGAGCTTCAGCGCCCTCAAGTCGGTTCGTTGCTCGAGGATGTGTAGCGTCCGCTCAGCACCCACGAGCGACTCTTTCTGCTCCGTATATAAACCAAAAGCAGTGAATACCCCGAACCCCAGTATCAGTGCGGCAGCAACGTTCAGTACGGCGCGGACCGGGAGTGGCCTCGGACGATACTGACTAGGTCGATAATCGAACTTGGGCGTCGTCAGCAATGCCACTGGAGCCCGTTGCCAGAAATGCTTTCCTGACACGAGAACCAGTCCAACGTTTGACGCATATTTTTCGAAAGAGAAATCTTCAGGTGCCCGAAGCGTCTGCGGAAGTTCTGACCGAACGTACGGCGTCGACTCTATCGCTACGTCGATCGCCCCACGAGCGAGCTCGGGCTGACCAGTTACGAATACCTCGATATCGGTGCCAAGCGGCTCTTCGGGGAACAGCGAGTCGTAGAACGCCACAGCACGGGATATCTGCGACCCGATCATCTCGACCCACTCGGAGTGAGACATATTCTGCGAGAGCCCAACTTCACGAATGACCTCGGGAAGACCGTTGGTTACTACCGACGTGATCATCGTCGTTGCTTCGATGTCGACAACAACCGCGGCACGGCTGTTCACTGCAGCCGCAAGAGCCAGAATCTTCGGTTGAACACCGGCAAATCGACCACTGAACTCAGAAACCGTTCGAAGGTTCCTGCGAATTACGTGCTTGTGCAGCGCGAGTGCGTACACGTCGTACGGATCACCTTCAGGCTCCGGAGCCAAATCAAGATTTTCGAGGCCGATCTCTTCGGTAATTACCGGTGCCTCAATTTCGTGGGATTCGATTTCAAGCTGCGGTTCGGCGGCGTCTGGGATTTCCTCGAAATCGTCTTCATCGTCTTCGACTTCCTCATCCTCATCGACGAGATCAAATTCCTCAGCATTCCATTCGATCTGCATTTCTTCAGGTCGAATCGACATCGAATCAGAGCTGGCATTGATGATCGCTTCAGCGAGTTCTTGATCGTTATCGACAAATACCGTCAAACGACGCTGAACCATGTTTCGACCGGTAATTGCCACAGCGACCTTCTGGCCATTCAATTTACCGTTTCGAGTCACCTGTTTTAGAACGTCACCGAGTACCTCGATAAACGTCTGTTCATCAACAATCAGTCCGAGTTGAACTACGCCCGCCGGCAACGCCGACTCAGCCCACCCGCGTACGCGGTTTCCGCGAGCGGTAAGCACACGGATATGCTCGTCGGCGACCGTCACAGTTACCAACGCACCAAGCGGTGAAGCTGCGGTTCGGCCGATAGCACCAACGCCATGCTTTATGGCGTTCGCCGTGTTCGGACCTACACGGCCAAAGGGACCGTTGTCGTGCCGTTCTTCAGGGAGATGAGTCGCAGCAGGATCGACCGATTCGAACATCAGCGAGGATGCTGTAGCTCGGACGCGTGCACCAATTCTCGTCAGTACGCCTGGGCTCTTTTCCTCTTCGGCGTTCTTCGGGACTCGTCGTTGCCATCGTTCTGAAATCATGGTGAAACTCCCAACTCGCCAGTCGCACTAACAGGAATCACCGGGATTACCGGTATGGCGTCAGGTCCAGCTGAAATCCCATCGCCGAATGTCTCCGACAACGAGTAGAAAATTCCTTTAAGAGTCAGCTGATAGCCCACTGTTTCTGAATTCAGCATCGATGCTTGAATCTCGAACGACGCAAACTCAGGGGTTTCGAGAATAGCCATAAACCGCTGAACGCCCGCCAGAGTGCCGGTTGCCTTCAGCAGCAACGGGGTGACCGTGTACTTTTCATCCTCGAGCGTGGCTTCGCCGTCTTCCGTAGTTCCAGTTTCGATTACTACCAGTCCGGCAGTTCGAGCTGCTGAAATAACGTGTGCAATGAGATCCGAATCGGCCGGTCGAGCAGTCCGTCGGTTCAGGACGACTTGGTACGCCGTGTCCCATCCATCAGCCTCCTGCAAAAGCGCGTCAGGCTGGGGTGATGGTTGATCGAGCAGCACTCGCAGTGAACCTGATTGCGCGTTTACTGATCCTTCGGTCTGAACGCTCTGGAACCACAATAATCCGAGCCCCACAAACACGATTCCAAACACCGGTAGGAACACCATCGCTCGCCTCAACTGCGTTGCGATCTGGCCAACCGCGGTCAACAGCTGCCTGGCTGCACTCACGTCCGCCTCTTCTTCAGCGCCGTCGTCAGCACCGAAATCGTTTTCGTTTTTATAATCTGCTCTGGTGGTCATAACTAACTCTCAACCCATGAAATGACTTCAACTCCGCTGGCGGTAACGTAGGCGACGAGTGTCACCGTTTCACCGTTGTGCGTAGCGGTTATCGTGAAGCTCCTAACAACGGTTATCGGCGCGGTATCACCGGTCGAAGCCGTCGTTTCCTGACCATTGGCGTTTTCGTCTTCCTCAACACGAACACCACTGGTAACAAAATAAGTGCTCGGCAATAGCGTTGCCGACATGTCGAACGACAGGGTGGCTGTCGACGAAGGCGTGATAGTCACGCCTGAGATATTCCATGTCCATTCCCAACGGTTGTTGATCACGTCGTGGTTCCGTGACGGATCTGCGAGCGACATTCCCGTCGTCGTACCCGTATCGTGATCGAACAGGGTCGATGTCCAGTGCTTGATGAACTCGGGGGTGTAATCGACGGAGCCGTTGTTCGTGACCTCGATGATGAACGTATGTGCCTGTGCTGAGCCCGCAACAACCTCATTCGGAGTCACGATTGTCGTGACATCGAGATCATTGACCTCGGTCGCCCGCAGTGATCCTGAAAGCGGTGCATCGACGTTTCCTATGTTGTCGACACGAACGGTTCCTCGAACCCAGTACTGACCATCGCCTTCATCAACCGACATCTGCCAGGAGATACTCGCCGTTCCGCCGAATCCGGCCACCGTCACGGGCGTGATCAGCTCCCAACGCCATTCGCTCTGTTGGTAGACGGGGTTGATAGTCGTGGCACCGGTCGTTGTCCCAGTCAGATAAGTGGGGCTAAACGAACCGCTCGGATCCGCCTCGAACCTGGTCACATCGTGCGGCTCGTTATCGTCGTTGGTCAGCGTCAGCGTGTACGTGACAGTGGTCGCAGTGTCCGCTGGTATTGATGACGGAGTGACCGACAGGCTAGCTGTAAGACCATTGTTTGCAGGCGGTTCCGATGATGCTTCGATGTTGATATCGGCGTCACCGGAGAAGAAGGCAAGAATGTAGTTCAGTTCGGGCGGCGAACCGGTCATTTCATCGTGAACATTGGGGTCGAAGCGCAATCGCCATAGGGCGTGCTCGGCAGCTGAACGTGCGTCGATAGTAGCTGTAGGACCAGCCGATCCGGCCATAGCCCCGGTCGCCAACTGCAATGCGGGGATTGCCAGCGATGAACCCGCCAGCAGACCGATCAGCGCCAGAGTCAGCGTCGAAAAACCGCGCTGCCTCATTACGCGAACCGGTACTGGAGCCAGAACTGTTGAAGGCCGGAACAACCCGAGTATAAAAACGATGAAATTAGAGACAAACATCAGCCTGCCCCCAGTGCTACGTTCAGAACGATGCTATCGGCGACATCGTTTCGATTAGGAGCCGTAACTTCGTACGAAATCGTTACCAGATCACCACTGCGTTCGAACGTGAGATTGCTGATGTTGTCGCCAGTGCTCAAACTTACTGCGTCACACGTGCGCTGCAAATCATCTGTCACCAGCGCATAGTCACAAACGTGAGCACCACCGGCATCAGTCCAGGTGAACTGCGCCGTTGCCTGAGTTCCACCGCCGTCTGTTATATCGGTCCCAGTTGCAACGTGGATATCTCGAACCAGCCAGGTCGTCGAAGTGGAAGTGCTTACCGAAACTTCAAGAATCGCGCTGTTTCTGGAGTTCAGATCCCAACCCTGCCCCAGCATGCTCACCACAAGCGCGCCGAGCATTGCCATGAACGAAACGGAAACAACGAATTCAAGCAGAACAAAACCGCGCTCACTGGAGCGATCATTCATGTTCGTGGTTTTTGTACTGGAGCTGCTCAACGGTTTACCTTCATCGCTGAAGTTTCGTACACGTCGTCAGCACCCCGGCTCACGGTCACAGTTACGATCTGAATATTCGAATCCCCGCCAGCCACACCACTAGTCACGTTTGCGACGCTGTATCCGGTGGGAGCCGGAACCGTGGTGTAAGTACCGGGAGTCAGCTGGAACGTAGCCACTCGGATCAACTCAATCTGCGAAGTGGCGAGCCATTCAGCGGTAGTCGTCTCCTGGACGAAGCGGGCGGTTTTAGATGCCGTCGAGAACGCCGATACGGTCGCCAGCATCGCTGTGCCAACAATCGCTACGGCAAGCATCATTTCGATCATCACGAAGCCGCGCTGAGAATGCGCAGTTTTTGCGTGAGAACGACTATGATTTTTGGGACGCAGTAGCGGCAATTCGCCGACTCCCGACTCAAGTTGGAAAGCTAGTTCGCCACACCCTCTGGGTGGGCTCATTCCATAGTGAGGATCGGGCGATTGCCCCTAAATTGGCTTACGTGGGGGTTCGGTGTGCTACTTACAATGAGTAACTTCGGCGTAAGAACGTTTTACGAATGAAATGTGGGCGGCGTGAGGACGAATCAGAGCCCGAACTAGTCGCCAAGTGAGCCGAGAATTGAGTACATCGGCATCACAACGGCCATCGCCACGAATCCAACTCCCAGAGCAACCGTTACCGTTGCCAGAGGTTCGATTAGCCCAACCATGCCTTTGACTCGCTCGCTTGAGTCCTTTTGATAGAAATCAGACATCCTGCGTAGGTTTTCATCGAGAGTTCCCGTGTCTTCAGCCACTTTTATCGTCTGAATGAACGTTGGCGGGAAAAGACCTGTTTTCTCGAGAGGGCGCGCCAATCCGTTACCAGCGACGAGTCCTTCACGAGCGCCACTAAGCGCCTCGCGGATAATCAGGTTACTTGCCGTCTCCTGCGCAACTTCCATCGCCTCGGGAAGAGGTAATCCGACCTCAGAGAGCGAGGCGAGCGCACCAGATGATCGTGCAATGTCACCACCGATAATGATCTGACCCATCATCGGCAACTTAAGCATCATCACGTGAAGAAATCTCGTCCCTCGCTTCGTTTTAGCGAGTTTCATGCCGCCAACGACAAAAACGATCAAAGAACCGAATATATGTATCGGGTAGCCGCGAATAAGCTCGGATAGAGCAATAAGCACTTTCGTTGGTAGCGGCAGAGTTGCACCCATCGTTTCGAACAGGCCGATCATCTGCGGCAGCGACACTGTGAGGAGCATCATCACAACGCCTATCCCGACGAGGACGACCATCATCGGGTAGATCATCGCTCGTTTTGCTTGAGCGATCGCCGACCGTGCTGAATCAAGAAAATCTGCTGCCTGGCTCAACGTACGAGTCAGTGGCGCGCCACGGTCGGCACTCGATACGGTTCGCACGAAAACCCGAGGGAATACCTCTGGCTGTTCGCTCATCGATTGGGCAATGGTTTTACCGGCGTTCAGATCGTCCCTTAGACGAAATATCACCTTCTCGAACGGGGTTCCACCACGCTGCTCTAGAAGCAGACTCAGGGCCGCGTCGATACCGACTCCGGCTTCGATCAGAGTAGAAAGTTCACGTGAGAACGAGATCAGATCAGAGCGTTTGATTTTCTTGCTGCCGAACTCGACTTCGTTCATGCGCTTCCATAGCGACTTCTGCGGTTCGTTCCGACCGGATTTACCGGCGCTGCCCGACTTTCGACGCCTTCTGGTCGGAGCCGGTCGCTTTTTTCTGACAGTCGTTGTCATAAGGCGTAAACGCTCCGCATGATCTCGAACGGAGTCGTGATGCCGGCCTCAACCTTCTCGATGCCGTCTTCCTTGATCGTCCGGAACCCGCTTCGTCGAGCCTCCGCCATCAGCTCCTTGTTCGAAGCACGCTGCATAACCAACTGCCTGAATTCTTCTGATGCGGAAAGCACCTCGTACAAACCGGTACGCCCCCGAAAGCCTGTGAAGCCACAGAAGTAGCAGCCTTCGCCCATAGGAATAGCGTTCGCCGGGTTGAAACCAAGCTGCTCGGAAGCACCGGCTTGCTCACCCTCGGGCACCTTGTCGGCCACACAGTGTTCGCACACTTTGCGGACCATCCTCTGAGATACAACCCCCAGCAACGCCGACGAAAGCAGGAACGGCTCGACACCGAGGTCGACCATTCTAGAAACTGCACGAACAGCGTCGTTGGCGTGAACCGATGACATAACAAGGTGACCTGTTAGCGCAGCCTGAACTGCAATTCGAGCCGTTTCAGCATCACGAATCTCACCAACGAGAACGACGTCTGGGTCGAGTCGAAGTACGGCTCGCAGCGACGTTGGAAATGTCAGGCCAGCCTTATCGTTAATCTGAATCGAGTTGATTCCGGGGAATCGATATTCAACCGGATCTTCGATAGTAATAATGTTCAACCGACGTGAGTCGATCTCGTTCAGACCCGCGTAGAGCGTGGTCGTTTTACCCGCACCCGTTGGACCCGACACGAGAATAATTCCGTACGGTGCCTTGATCAGTGCCTTCAGTGAATCGCTGGTGTTATCGGTCAGTCCCAGATCCTTCAACGAGAACAGTTTCAGGCTTTTATTCAAAATACGAAGAACGGCCATCTCGCCATGAACCGTGTCGGTTGTGGCGGCACGCACTTCAAGTTCGCTCTCGGCGATCTTCACGGCAAAGTGACCATCCTGCGGACGCTTACGCTCGGCGATGTCCATTCCCGACATGATCTTCAGGCGAGAAATAATGGCGTTGTGAGCGGCGAGTGGCAGATGCCCAACTTCCTGCAAAAATCCGTCAACACGGAATCGCACACGAACACGAGACTCCATCGGCTCGATGTGGATATCAGTCGCACGTGCCTTCGCTGCCTGTGAAATGAGACTGTCGATAGCCTGGATAACCGGCGAATCGTCAGCGTTATCTGCTTCACCAGAGCCGACCACGAGAGCGATCTGCCTGATGCCATTACGTGCGTCATAAGGCGCAGCGTACTCGTCGTCAATCGCAGATGAAATCGAATCGGGCATCGTTGCTGAATAGTGAATATCGATCGCATTCAACACATCGGCGGGCGCGCCCTTCACGGGCGTAACCTCCATCCCAGAGCGTAGCTCCAGGGTTTGGATCGCCCGATAATCCTGCGGATCGGCCATCACAAGTAAAAGCTTGCCGTCGACCACGCGCGCCGGGAACGAAAGGTACTTACGAGTAAGATCCTCGGGCAGCAACTTAGTCGCAGCCTCGCCCGATCCGAGAGTCGCCCAATCGAATTCTTCGACGGGCGGCTGGGTCAACAGAACCAGTTCGGGTTCGTGCGACTCTTGTTCGGCCTGTTCAGAAGGATCAGACGGATATAGCTCATCCGGTTTTCGAAGTGGTTGGACCATGACTAAGCAACCAGACTGAGTTCGGGTTCTGAGGGTTCAAGGTCGATCCACGAGTTCTCAATTCCGAACCTCACCGCGTGCGCCCTGTCTTGCGCGCCGAGTTTGGCAAGAATGTTCGTCATGTGGTTCTTCACGGTTCGTTCTGAAATAAACAGAAGTTGGGCGATTTGTTTGTTCGCGTTACCGTCTGCGACCAGCGAGAGAATGCCCAATTCGCGGCTCGTGAGTGGGCAGGTCGACGTTTCGACCGCCGGGGTTCCTCGTGACTGACGTTGGAACTCGGTGATCAACCCGGTGAGCAGGCTTGGCCTTTCAGCGATGTCACGGTGAATCGGTAACTCACCCGCGAGGGTTTCGATAACGGTTCCACGGATCTGCTTGGCGGGCGACGACTTGGTGATACATGCAC